>Ga0209777_10000048_pt1 | contig 192905 bp, 188 predicted proteins | sample FrelakmetHBP12HB_FD_187147 | JGI IMG/M metagenome (GOLD analysis project Ga0209777, IMG submission 187147) | Freshwater lake sediment microbial communities from the University of Notre Dame, USA, for methane emissions studies -HBP12 HB (SPAdes)... | ecosystem: Environmental > Aquatic >...
TTCCATGGCCCCTTAAATGTAACATTATTAGTACTGTTATAATAATAAAGCGTCACATTCTTCAAGCCACTATACCCAGTATCCGCCGCAGTAACAGTAAGCGCCAAAGGACTCGTCTTCTTCCAATAAGGTGCAGCAATAGCATTGACATTTGATGTCGGTGCTACGTTATCATACCCACACCACGTATCATTCCCAGTAAATGCTTCTTTGTTCGTCGCGTTATCATACGCTACACTATAGAACCTGTAATATCCAGTTAAATTCGGGAACGTGAAGCTCCATGGTATCGCACTTGGATTCTGCCAAGGTGTAGTGTTAGTGCTACCAAACTTCCATGGCCCCTTAAATGTAACATTATTAGTACTGTTATAATAGTACAATGTCACATTCTTCAGTCCACTGTATACAATACCTCCAGCATCAGACGCGGTAACAGTAATAGCCAAAGGGCTCGTCTTCTTCCAATATGGTGCAGCAATAGCATTAACATTTGACGTTGGCAATATGACATCAAACCCACATTTTGCATCAGTTGTAACAGGCGCTTCATTGTTAGTTGCATTGTCTATAGATACACTACAAAATTTGTAGTATCCACTTCCATTTGAAAATGTAAAGCTCCATTTTATAGGATTTGTCCATGGACTGGTAACTACACCAAATTTTGTCCACTTCTCTGTTGTTTCGCTTCCAAAACTACTCCAACTCGGTGGCGTTGCCCAATATTTTCTAACAAATATGTTATCAACCAATACATAGTTTGTAGCATCCATAGTTACACCGTGTACATGCGAAACCAAATAATCAGCGGTTAATTTTGTAGAATCTGATGCGGTAAGAGTGCTCCCAGGAGTTACTTGTGCTGCGTAATTTGCTCCTGAAACATTTAATTTGACATGATACCAGGTGCCTGCAGAAACATCTGCGTAGCTAGATCCTAGCTGAGTCCAGGTTCCAGGAGCAGAAAATATAAAAAACCCGCCGTCACTGCCAGAAGTCTGCAAACGCCAGGCATATCCATTAGTCCAAGAATTACCATTTACTCTCCAACCAAATTGATGAATAATTCTTGGAGCCCCAGCCAAATACACATCATATTCAATAGTCCCATCTCGTATCTTGTAATCTTTAGTTCTAAGTCTTGTATCAAAATAAGTGTTTATAGTTTGAGTAGAATCAGGGTCATGTCTCAGTGCTGGAGATGGGTTTCCCTGACTCTGAGAAACATAAACTTTTTCAGTGTTTTCTGGGGAGACTATCCATCTGCCCAATCCATTTGAAAAATTCTCAAAGAAATAAAACGTATTTTCTCCACTGCTTGTCGTTGAAGTAGCACTATTGCCGTAATATAACCAAATTGACGAGTCATTTCTTGAGTTGTTCACCCAGAACGTAGCCTGAATACCGGCGGTAGAATTCTTAAGCCAATAGGATAGCTGTGTTTTATTATCTGAGTAGCTTATAAACCTAATATCGCCGAAATCACTTCGTGCATGACCATTGCAGCTAACGGTTCCCCCACCTGCATATCCTATTATTATTTTCATCTGATAACCACCGTTTTTTCCAGTTATGTTTAACTGTTTTCTGTAACTCCATGCTGGGTTCCACCACTGTGTCGAATACCAAGATGTTGAATTTGTTGTTGTAAATCGATACCATAGCGTTACATTCTTCAGTCCGCTTCCACCGGTGTCTGATGCAGATCCGGTAATACCCATTGGTGTGCTTTTCTGCCAAAAGGGCGATATGGCAATTAGACTTGAACTCGGTGCTTGGTTGTCGTATCCGCATTTTGCATCTGCGCCTAAGGGCGCAAGTTCAACGTTGCTTACGTTGTCTCTTGCAATGCTGTAAAACTGATAATATCCTGTTCCATTCTTGAAGTTGAAGTTCCAAGATGTTGAAACCCATGGGTTTGCATCAATTAAACCAGAGTTGACCCATCCCCCCCACGAAGCATTATTGCTGCTATATCGATACCATAATGTTACGTTCTTTAGTCCACTGCCTCCTGAATTATCAGATGCAGTGCCAGTGAGGGTCAATGGTGAACTTCCCGTCCAATAAGGTGATATGGGATTAACAGATGATGTTGGTGCAGTGCTATCAGCTGTATAAGAACAATAAAGAGAATACCTAAATGCATTTGTTGCTTCACTTGCCAAATACCAAGGCCAAACATTTGACGGGCTTCCGTAAGTTTGACTTTGCGTAATTCCAGCCGTCCCTCCAGAATTAGTATAGTTAAGTAATCCAGTACCTGACCCAGAATTATACATCCATACTACAATATAATAATTTGTTCCGGCTAATACTGTCGGTTTTGGATTGCTGAAATTGAATACGTACCACTTTGATCCAACTGGTATACTTTTCTCTTCAGTGGATGCAATAAGATTGCCGGCGTATGATGAACTATGGTCGACATACTGATACAAAGCACATCTAGCGTTTTTTGCGCCACCCGTAACAGTCAATCTTGCAGTAATATTATTTGCCGCTCCACTGGAAGCAGGAGAAGCATATTGGCCTGTAATAGTATCCATGATGGTAACAGTTGAAGTATAAAGAGTTGTATCTCCAAATGTTGGGTCAATTGTTATGATTCTACCATCCATCGATGCAGGAATCTTTTCATTCCCTTTTACAATAAATTGGAAGTAACTGTTTTGCACTGACGGATCAATCGTAAAACCTTCAAGGGTCTTTAAGTCACTCCAGTTAAACATTGTATTGTAAATATCATTTTTTCCTACTGAAAAATTAAGCAAATACCTGTAGTTTGCGCTATCATCATAGTAAGACTGCAAAGCTTGGTCAATCTTATACACAAGGCGATAATACCAGTCTTTGTGAACCGTGAAGTTCAATGTGGCCTTTTCAAATCTATTGTCCCATGAACGGTGTTGTGTTTCAACAAGAGACTCGTTCACCCAACTCCATTTAATGCCATCCAAGCTTCTTTGCAATCCCCAAGCAGAATGCGTGTCGATAAAGTTCCAGAAATAAGACCAATTAATTTCTTTCGTATAACTTTCTCCGAGTCCAAAACTATTTTCCGGTGCTTTGAAATAATTTGTTGTGTAAGGCTCTCCCTCACTTATTGCAGTTGAAGATGTTTTATCAGAACTCTGGCTAAATGGAAAATCAGTTTTACTCTTAAAAAAAGAAAGGCGATTGAGCAAGCCAATCAAACCTAAGTTACAACTCCAATGTGTTGTTCCTTCGAAATCATAGCTTCCATCGGAAGAAAAAACCAGATAACTTATTCTACCATTTGAAAATAGGTTATACAATTTTTCTGATTCAAACTGCATCTGTATGGTTGTATTTTCCTTTATTTCGAAAGGTTTTGAATAAGCGATATCTCCGAGATTTTTCAACTCTTCAGGAAGTACCATCCGTATATTTTCTATGCGACGTTCTTCTTCAGACTGTGGTCCACCTGCTTGATACGATCCTGCAAAAACAGAACCGCCTCCAACAATCATATCGTTTAATTTAACACCCGGTGAAGACAACGCCACAAACACAACATCTGTTGGTATATCAGAGTTTACTGTTCTTTTAACAGTAAATATTTTTCCTGTAATTAGTGACCGTTGTTCGTCATGTTTGTCAAGGATGCGAACATCAGCTTTTGTTTTAAGAGGCGGATCTTTTGCCCACCCTTCAAGCGTTATCTGATTTGTTATATTCAAACTAGTGCTAGTTCCACAGTTAATATAATTACTACCAGTAAAATCATAGCCGCCATCTATCTTCGAAGATGCGTTGTAAGTAGCTCCATTATTTGTTCCATGGTTGTTGTTGGAAGTAGAATCAAAAATGACTCCAGCGCTCTCATTCAGATGTTGAACCATTTTAAAGTTTGAATCCCAGGTCGCTGTAATATTTTCCTGACTGCCACAGTTGGGGTTGCCGTAATACATATAGAGTATAGTATCTTGGGTGTGAGAGACACTTGGTATTTTTACCCAGGCAACAAGTTCACCAGTACTACTAACATATTTTTCGATCTCATGTTTATATTGTGTAATATTATATACGTCCATGAAAGCAATGTCGTCACCATCAGGTTGTGCATGGGCTTTTAGGTCATCATCCTTACTTTCGTATAAAAGCACAGGGTAATCAGTCTGGGTCGCCTGGACTTTAGTATGGTCGATGGTTATTTTTTTGCAATACGACCAGCTACAATTCCACCAGTCGTAGCCAGAGCCAATTGAAAAACTATAACCTGGTTTTGATGTGAGGTATTGAGTACCGTATAAAATAGTAGTTTGAATGCCCCCCAGTAGAATAAGAATCGTGCATAGTACAGCCAGAACCGCTATTTTTTTGTTCACGCCGTCCCCTCCGAAGGTCCATGTCTATCTATTTTTTTAATCTTGATTTCTCCATCTTTTAGAGGTATGATTTCTATAAAGTCACCACTGTTTATGCCGTAGGCCTCTACTAATTGACTAGGAATTGTTACAACAATACTACTACCAGATAACCTAGTTTTACGTGTTAGAGGCATGGCCCTATCCTTGCTCGAATACATATATACTGAAATATATATACATTGTGTTTTTTTCGGATATATTTAGATATAGATAAAAAGCACACTTTTAGCTCAAAGATAGTTCTAACTAGATTAAAGAATATCAAATAATCTAATACAACTGTTAAAGATAAAAAAATTTATTTTTTATAATGTTTAAGATAGAAAAACAAAAGTAAAAATTTTGTTATCTCTAATCAAGTTGTTTATGTTGTAGTTGTTGCCTTGAAGTAGAAGTACAAGGTACCCGCTGTAGCTCCAATTTGTGCATTAGTTGGTAGATCTATTACTAACTCTACCCAGACGAAATCACGAGATCCATTTATAGCATTTATATTGGTTGTTGCATTGTATCGTACAGATGCAGAAGTATCCCATGGAGTCTTTATGGCGGTTCCATTCATATTGGTGGGGTCTCCGTTTCCTGCCCCTAATTTCCATGGACAACAGTTATCATTAGCGAAGACAGATACACCATTTCTTAATATGCAAACTTTAGCATCACTGGCTTCTGCATTCACATCTTTGGATCTATTTCCATGCAGCCAGACAGTCATATATTGAGCACCTGGACCCGATGCATTAATATGGGTTAAATTGACGAAAAGCCTCTCTTCATTAACGATTGCAAATGAGGCAGTATAATTTTTCCTTGAATTTGGCATCCAATTTCCAAGAACAATTTCTGATAAAGGTGATGTAACATTTGTAAGAACTCGTAGAACTCTGCCACTCCCATCAGATGCATTATCACATCCAACAAACCTTATATCGGCGTTGCTTGGGTTAACTATACCATAAGAAAAAGTAACTCTTGTGGTGGCGTATTGAGTAGCCATAGTCATACTTAAAACAACGAGCATAACTCCTATTAATGTTAGGCGTCTATCTATTTTCATCCCATCCACATGTCCTACATCCCATTCCTAGTTAGGGCAATAATGTAAAAATAGAAAGATTATCTATTTTAAATCGTTTTTTCGCATTTGTATGTGTACATGGATATGTAGGCGCATATGTAAGAGACAAATCTATTTTTATTTTATAAATTCTATTTCTTTAAAAATATTTTTTAAAACCCATCTTTATAATTGTAAAATTAAGAAAAAACAGTTAAAAAAACATTGGAGGAAATCGTTTTGAAATGTTTCCGATTAATTTGTTTATGTTGTAGTTGTTGCCTTGAAGTAGAAGTACAAGGTGCCAGTTACAGTTGCAGCTGCTGCGTTGGTAGGTAGATCTATAACTACTTCTACCCAAACGAAATCACGTGATCCATTTATAGCATTTATGTTGGTTGTTGCATTGTATCTTACAAATGCAGTGGTATCCCATTTAGTATTTATGGCGGTTCCGTTCATATTGGCAGGGTTTCCGTTTCCTGCCCCTAATTTCCATGGACAACAGTTATCATTAGCGAAGACAGATACACCGTTTCTTAATACGCAAACTTTAGCATTACTGGCTTCTGCATTCACATCTTTGGATCTATTTCCATGCAGCCAGACGGTCATATATTGAGCACCGGTACCGGATGCATTAACATGGGTTATATTGACTGAAAGCTTCTCTTCACTAACGATTGCAAATGCGGCAGTATAATTTTTCCTTGAATTCGGCATCCAATTTCCAAGAACAATTTGTGACAAAGGTGTTGTAACATTTGTAAGAACTCGTAGAACTCTGCCACTCCCATCAGATGCATTATCACATCCAACAAACCTTATATCGGCGTTACTCGGGTTAACTATGCCATATTGGAAGCTGACCCTTGTGGTGGCATATTGAGTAGCCATTGTCATACTTAAAACTATGAGCATAACTCCTAATAACGTCAGGCGCCTATCTATTCTCATCCCATCCACGCATCCCAAATACCCATCTTTGTTAAGCCAATAATGTAAATACGCTTATATAAAGATATTGATAATTTGTGCTAAAAAATCTTTATTGGTGCTAGTATTGTATAAAGTTGAATAAAGGCAAAATTTCGGGTAATTATCTCCTTATTTTTCTGCTAAAATAAAACGACATAATAACTATTATTAGCAATAGAACTACGATTATTAAAATCCACACTGAAAGAGTCATTTCAAACTTTTCTGAGACGACTACCTTGGGATGCTCGGAGGTTTGAGTGTCCAACGCAAAAATATGTCCTTTTACTCCTAAAAAAACAGTTTTGTCATATACCACAGGATTGGAAAGAATTGGTGTCGTAATGTAGTTATAAACATCACCTTGCAAGCTATAACCATGAGTGAAAAACCACGCTGGTTTGCCATTCGTCCTATTTAAAGCATAAAACCTTCCATCATCAGAACCAAAGAAAACATATTTGCCATATACAACCGGCGAAGAATGAATGCTTGCTTGGCATGTAAATGTCCATAGGTTTTTTCCACTCTCTGCATCAAGGGCATAAAAATTATTATCCATTGAGCCAAAGAAAACGGTGCTGTCTCTAACAGTAGGGGACGTATCAATTCCCCACCCTGCTTCATATTTCCATTTTAATTTTCCATTTTCTGCATTAATTGCATACAAATACGTGTCCCAACATCCAACATAAACAGTCCCTTCGGCAACTGTGGGAGAAGAAGTAATGGGTCCATCCATCCCAAAAACCCATTTTATTTTTCCATTTCCAGTATCAACTGCATAGCATCTCTTATCAGATCCTATAAACACAGTATCTTTACATGATGTTGATAGATATGATTTGGTCTGAATCGAATTTTCCCATTTTTCACTTCCATTATTACATGTAAATGCATATATGCCCCTTTCAGTTGCCACAATAACAGTATCGCCAGCTAAGGATAATGAGGAAACAGTTCCTACTTCTTTCAGCCACACTACGTGGCCATCATTTTTTCCTAAAGCAAATAGTCCATTATCCAGTCCAGTAATTACCATGTCATTATACACCAATGGAGCAACTGCATATTTTCCACTGAGATTACTTTCCCAAATCATTTTACCTTTATGAGTATCTAGGGCATAAATCATGCCTGATGAAGTGACTGAATACAATACATCGCCCGAAACAGCACTATATGAATATTCAAGGTTATTCTCTATATTTGTTGTAAAATCCCAGAGGATTTTTTCTTTATTTCCATAAAAATCATATGACTGACTGGTGAGTTTATAATTATTATTTGATGGTAAACCATAAATCAATACCCATCCAGCGGGGGGCACATCTTTTACTCCCACAAGACTTTTTTTCAAATTCGAAACATTCCTTACCTCCCCAAATAGATAACCAAAAAATACCCATAGGCCATTGTTGTTCAAAAGTGCCGTGTCTGTAAGTTTGCAATCAGTCGATGCCTCATCGGCAAGAGGATACGTAGCCATGATCTTTTTTAAAACATCTAAATCAATTTTACCATAATATTTTTTACCCATTTCTTCAAATTTTGCGTCTCTGGGCGTAGGGTAATATTTTCTAGTGGAGTATCCATAGAACGGGCTCTTTAGCATCTTCGAGATAAAACCTATCAAACCAAATCCGTTCTCCTCAGCCCTTACGTTAGGGGCCATAGCATTATTTGCGGCCCAATAAAATCCATTTTTCGTGTGCCAAAGCATACTGCTATACAAACCCAAATCCAAACGAGCGATTTCGCCTGTTTTTGTGTCACCAATAAGCCATGCAGAAGTCCAAATACCATCTTGATTATGTTTTAGGTAATAAACAACATCGTCTATGCTTTTACCATATTGTGCAGCCATCCTAGTTCTTATCGCTAAAGAAAGACCTTTCTTTTTCCATAGCCCCTGCAGGCATGTAGTATCAATGATTATTATTCCATTACTGCTTTGGTAATAATTTTCGTCACTCCAAATGTATCCTGGTGAGGTAGCCATAATTAATCTATTGCCTTTGTTAGGTTGTATGTCTAAAATAACATTCCAACGTTGGGCAATATCATAGCTGTACCACCAACCTCCACAACGAACTCCTTGGGATGCAACAATCTGTCCATTAGTCGTAGCATTGCCCGTTGCTATAAATCCATTGCAGTGCTCTGTTTTTGGTTGATACAAAAATGCTGAGATTAACTCGCTTTCATCTTTTTCCGACAGTCCGGGTATAATTTGTTTTAACGAATTGAAAAAAGTTCTCAACGGATGAAATACTTTTATTTCGTTCTCAAACTTTGTCATAACTTCATACATTTCATTCAACGTTAGAATGTCCTCAAAGGTTATCGCCTTGCCAAAGAACTTAATGCCTTTTGCATTTACACCGTCTGTTATTCCTTTGATTTCTTGCTGATATTCTTCAGGGTAGTTATTCCAATACATCCTCATAGCTTTTGATTTACAAAAATCCCACCATTTCTCTGAAATCTTTTCATATTTTGATGATGAGACATCGCCAATGATGAATTTAAATCTCGGATACTCGTGGATGCTGTTGCTCCATCGATTCAACATGTCAACAATTTCAGCGGCTAGGAGGTATCCATGTTGGTATCCTCTCTTATAAGGTTCTCCTTCTATGTGAAGATATATCCATCCCTGGACATTATAGCGACAACCATTTTCAAATTGTTCAGAACCTACACTTTTTAAATTGTCGTCTTCTCCTTTAGCCAAGTTGCTTATAACTAAAGAAGATGAAAGCAGTATCATGGTTATTATTATGCAAGATACTTTTTCCATGGATAATACTATATGCCATTATTATATAAAAATGTCTATTTAGTTATAATTGTGTTTTACAAAGAGAACCAAACCAAAAAAACTCATTATATATGAAGAAGTGATAAATATTTCGCTTGCTGTCGGAGGATCGATAAAAATTTTACATATCTGACGCATTTTTGACATGTGGGAACAAATGAAAAAAACCTAACCGCTCTTTTTTTTCAATTGGAAAGCGTATCTGGTAGGTATTCGTTTTTTCTTTCCGGTCCAATAACCACAGTTGGAACAGTTGAATTCTATGGTTACTTCTCCGCCCCATATTGTGAGGTTTTTAACTCTTTTGAGAAAAGCACCGCATACAGGGCATTTGGTCATTATTTTCTTAGGGTCGCCCTCGCGGGAATGAATATCAAGTTTTAGAAAATCACTTTTTATGGCGATGTTTCTTAGTCTGGTCTCACTCACGCCAAATATTTCTTTTTTTGTGTTTAATTCCTCGGTAATCAGCTCTTTTAATCTATTTTGCGATTGTACTGTGTGAACTTTTTCAAAAACTTTTCTCAGAGCAGATTTGATCTGTTCGTCGGAAGGTATGTGATAATTCATAGTAAATTAGAATCTACTAAGCCTTACTTAAATATATTATATAGAAACGGTCTTGATTAAATCTGTTCTGGTCACAATGCCTATGATGCTGTTGTTCTCTATTATTGGTAGAGCCCCGATATTACTTTTAATCATTATTTTGGCAGCATCTGACGCAGTCATATTTGGCGGAGCCCAAACAACAGGTATCTTCATAACGTCTTTTACCAGCAATTCATCAAGATGATGTTTCTGTTTTCCCACTGAAAAAGATCGCTTTATATTTGCTAGAGCAAAAGCTATTTCGGTGTCCGAGATTATGCCGACAAGTTTTCCTTGGCTAACAACTGGCAAACGTGCAACATTTTGATCGATCATCGTTCTTCTGGCGTGAATGACTCTGTCATCTGGAGATATTGTATGCATTTTTTTCTGCATTATTTCTCTAAGTCTTCTGTTGCTTGTTACAAGCGGTAGCAAATTTGCTTTTGTAATAACACCCACTAGCTTTTCGTTTTCTACGACATTCAACATCGTAGGTCCAGGTTCACCGACTTTCCTTAAAATCGTCTTTATGTCATCTTCTGGAGACACATTTTCGATGTCTTTTTCAGTGACAGAAGATGCATGCAATCTCGCTGTCGTAATACCGCGTTTTCTTTTTGATCCGAGCTTATAGACAATTGTATTATCTGTTATCATTCCAATTAATTTTTTATTTTCAAAAACGGGTATCTTTGTGATCTCATGCTTTTTCATCAAATTTAAAACATGGTTTAGATTTACATCTTTATCTACAGATATAACATTCTTTGTCATTACATCTTTTACTTTCATCTTTTTATCCCCTCTCCTCCGCATTCTCAAATAAAAAATTATCGATTTTTATTCGTCTTTTAATGCATCTACACAATCTTCACACAACAAACGGCCATCCATGCTTTTTAAATCGGTTGAGAGAGCGCTGCAATCTTCGCATTTTCCTGAGAATTTTTCTGGTGAACTCTTTCCTTTCTGATTTGATTTATCGGTTCTAACTATATTGCTCCATTCACGGGATATTTCCAAGAGCATAGGAGACAATCTCAAAATGTCTTTTTGTGTGATTATGCCTATTAATCTCCCATGCTCGATTACAGGTAGTCTTCTTATATTGCATTTACTCATGATTTTCATGGCTTCTTCGATGTCAACATATGGATCAATCACTATAAGTGGAGTTCTCATAATGTCTTTAACAAGTACTTCACTTGATTTTTTATTTTCAGCAACAACCTTTTTTAATATGTCACTTTCGGTAACAATTCCAATAGGTTTTTCATCTACAACTATACAATTTCCAATTCCATTTATTTTCATTAACTCTGCAGCTTCCTGAACCGTTGTTTTTAGTTTAACTGTAACCGGATTAGTTTTCATTGCCTCTCTTACTAGAACATTACCTTTTTTCATCTAAGTCACCTACTTTTGAGACTTGTAGAAAATAACTTATCCCAAACATTAAAGCCTTTGGTCGTATTTTATCTTTTTTGTATGAGCAGTAGCCAATATGAACGGGAATTTAAAGGCATACTTGAAGGAGAAGAGAAAATTCTTTCAAAAATAACTAAAACGTGCTCTGCTTTAGAAAAAGCTAATTATTTTATGATAAATAATAAACCATTTATCGTTGTTCGAGCGGCTGGCTCCTTCGGTGTAGATTTAGTAGCTGTGCGAGGGGATATTTCTTTTCTTGTAGAGGTTAAAACTAGCGTTGAGAGTACCCTTCATTTTAGCAGTGTTGGTGGAAAATTGCAAGAGCAGGCAGAACTCATGTGCAACATGTGTGAGAAAACAAAAACCCTGCCAATCTATGCATTTAGAATTAAAAATTTTAGGGGAGATTCTTGGAGAATTTTCACGCTTGACGTTAAAGGTCTTGAGGGAAGAGCAAGTGTCTTGCATAAACGTTTACCTAAACTGGAACATAGCAAGACAGGAAATTTTATCATGAGGTGGGGAGAAGGAATGCCTCTGTCAGATTTTATATCGTATTTGTGTAAATGATTGTGAATATAAATTTATGTAAAACGTTTCGAAACGTTTTTAGAAAGGTTTCACATTAGTGCCTTGCTGATTGCTATGAAAAAGATGCTTATTGCCTATGATGGATCTGATGCTTCTAAAAAGGCCATAGACGTAGCTTTAAAATGTTGTGAAAAGGAAGATCAAATAACACTTCTAACTGTTATACCTGCTGAGTTGGCCGAATCCTCTTTCACGAAAATGCTTTTGCCAACAATTGACCTAAGTCAAATAGTAAAATCAGGTACTTTCAAAGAAAAGGCAATGGAAACTCTAACTAAGGTGGCAAGAGAGCTTAAAGGCAAGGTGCAAAAGGTCGAAATAGTTGTAGAATCAGGCGATCCGGCAGATGAAATTCTCATTTCAGCAAAAAAATATAATGCAGAGATGATAGTGATTGGCTACAAAGGATATGGGAAAGAAGGAAGATTCTTACTCGGTAGCGTTACCGATAAAGTGGTAAGGCATGCAGGAATATCTGTTTTAGTAGTTAGATAAAAGATATTTTTGTGGTATTGATGCATCCCTCAGATGAAATACGGGGAGTTAAAAGTAATAAACTTTCTGATAAAAGGATAGTGCTGGGAGTTACTGGTAGTATTGCTGCTGTCGAATGCGTTAAATTGTCTCACGAACTCATAAGACACGGTGCTCAAGTTTTTCCGGTAATGACACGTTCCGCTACAAGAATTATACATCCTGATTCTCTTGAATTTGCAACGGGCAATAAACCCATCATTGAACTGACTGGAAAAACAGAACATGTTTCATTTTGTGGTCTGGTGAAGGAACCAGCGGACCTATTACTCATTTCTCCATGTACTGCAAATACTATTTCAAAGATAGCACGGGGTATTGATGACACATCTGTAACAACCTTTGCAACTACGGCTGTCGGATCAGGTGTGCCAATTTTGATTGTGCCTGCGATGCATCTTTCCATGTATGATCATAAAGTTGTTCAGAACAACATCAAAAAATGTAAAAAAATCGGAATCAACTTTGTTGATCCTTATCTGGTGGGAAACAAAGCCAAGATGCCAAGTGTGGATGAAATTGTTGCCAATGTTCTAAGAGAAATAAGTAAGCGAGATCTATTAAATAAAAAAATTCTAATTATCGGTGGTTCTACCGCCGAATCCATCGACGATGTAAGAGTAATATCTAATCGCAGTTCAGGCAAAACCGCAGTTTCGTTGGCAAAAAATGCATTTTACCGAGGTGCAGACATAGAATTGTGGTATGGATGCAGCGAGGAATCCGTTCCAGAGTATATTGATACTGTAAAATTTCAATCTCTTGGCGATCTATTGAAATTGCTGAAAACCAAGCCTCTAAAAAAATTCGATGTCATCGTTGTCTGTGCAGCACTAGCCGACTTTATTCCTAAAAAACAAATTGGAAAAATTGCATCTGGAAAAAAGAAACTCGTTCTTGAGATGTTGCCGGCGCCTAAGATTATTTCTCAACTTAGAAAAATCGCTCCAAAGGCCAAAATCATTGGTTTCAAGGTCGAATCTAAAAAGGATAACCTCAAAGAAAAAGCCCTTGAACTTCTAAAGAAAAACAATCTTGATTTTGTGGTTGCAAATACTGTTTCTGGTTTTGGTGGTGATAGTAACGAGATATGGATATTTGATAAAAAAGGAAAGATTATCCATAAGAAAGGAACAAAAGATATACTGGCTGATAATATCCTAGATGCAGTGAGATAATATTGGTGTGATTGTAATGAAAACTGTTGCCTTTGCCCCGGGTCACATATCTGGTTTTTTTGAGCCGGTTTATATCAATCAGGATTTGACCAAAACAGGGTCTCGTGGTGCCGGCATAAATGTTTCACTGGGCGCGATGTCTGAGGTTGTTGCCGAGAGTGCTACTAAGCAGGATTTTGAGATTTTTGTTAATGACAAGAAATCAGATGCACTAGTTACAAAGCTTGCGCTGAAGCATCTAATTGGAGAAAAACCATTGCATGTTGTTGTAAAAACAAGACTTGAATTGCCAATCGGTCAGGGTTTTGGTATGAGTGCCGCAGGTGCCCTTAGTGCCTCTCTTGCCTTTGCAAAGATTGTTGGTATTTCAAATACTGAGGCATTGAAAGCGTCGCACTGCGCAGAGGTTCAACTTAGAACTGGCTTGGGCGATGTATTTGCTAGTTATTTTGGTGGTGTTGAGATAAGAAGGGCAGCAGGTTTACCTCCGTGGGGAATGATAGAGCATATCCCTGGGAGATGTGATCTTGTTTTGTGCGTTATTGGCAAAAAAATTGATACAAAAAAGGTATTGGCCGATTCTACAAAAATAGAAAATATCGCTGCCGTTGGTCGTTATTGTACTAAGAAGCTTTTGGAAAATCCTTCAATTGAAAACCTTTTTTCACTCTCACAGATTTTCGCTAAACAGACCGGCCTAGTTGATAAACGTGTGCTGGAGGCCATAGATGCTGCAAACCATTTTGGTATGGCCAGCATGTGTATGTTGGGCAATTCCGTATTTGCCATAGGTGAAATCAACAAACTTTGTCAAACACTTTCATTATTTGGGGAGGTGTATGTTTGCACTGTTGATGAATGCGGAGCACGAATTTTAGAATAACAAAACATTTTTATAAAATAAAAAATGATATTAAGTCAGATGTTAGGATATGCCTTATCGAAAATAATGGCAATTTCTCTTATTGCTCAGATTATAATCCTCAGCACAATTAGTGCCGATGTCAGTGTTGATAGCAGAACACTAAATGTAGCCTTTTCATCTGATGTAGAAAAGATAAATGTAACATTTGAAAGCAGTAATTACACATTGTATGGAGAGATTTATTATCCATCAAACGGAACTGGGCCGTTTCCTGGTATAGTTTTTTGTGAAGGATTTGCAGGTTATGTTAATGCTTATAGTTGGATACCAGAAGCTCTAGCAAAACAAGGTTATGTAGTTTTAATATTTGATTTCCCAGGACAAGGAAAATCAGAAGGTATCTTTGGTAATGGATCTATTTCCATACCTTTTTTGAACCTTTATCTACGCTTCGGTGCTTTTATCGAAACCGGTTTTCATTATGTGATGGATGATTGGGTTAAAGCTACAATGGATGCAATAACCTATTTAACAGATGAAAGTCCAGTTAAAAACTTGGTCGATAATAAAACACTAGGTTTAATTGGCCATTCGCTGGGTGGTCTTACAGTTACAGAAACAGCTGCTGTTGATAAAAGAATAGATGCTGTAGTGGCATTGTCTCAGGGCAATATTGTGGATGTAGGAAAGATTGATGTACCAATACAATTCCAAGCCGGTTGTTTTGATTTTAGTACATATAGTATTCCGATAACTTATCTTTCTTATAAAAGAGCAAATTCTCCAAAAGAACTGATAACAATACAATTCGGGACCCACATCGGTTTCACAACTGCATTTGCAAATTTTTGTCTTTGTCCACGTTGGCAAAAAGAGATAAGTCTTAGATATGCAATTGGTTGGTTTGACTACTTCTTAAAAAACAAAACAGGTGCATATGAGAAAATAACTACTGGTACAGATCATTTATCAAAAATTATACGATCCAGATATAATTTTGGAGATGGCGAACACATTTTAAAAACGTCTGATATTTAGATAGTGTGAGATAATCTTTTATATTTTCATTGATTATGATGTGATACAATTCATGAACAGCCAAATTGATGGAAAGAAAAACATTGTTTCAGTTTTTTTCACTAGTTTTATTAGAATTCGGGGTGTATTTAACTGGTCTGCATTTTCTTTCATAGGTTTTATTTTAGGGATGTCTTCATTAAACTTATCATATTATATTGTTCCTTTTTTGGTTTTCATTGTATCTACTTTTTGTATCACCTCTTTTACTTTTGCAATAAACAACTTCTATGATATTGAATCTGATAAAAAGAACCCTAGGAAAATTCATTTAAACGCGATGGCATCTGGTAGGATATCTAAGCAAACCGGTGTTTTTCTGAACATAATTTTTGTTGTTGTTCCATTGGTTGTTTCTTTTTTGTTTAAACTAGAGGTTTTCTTTTTTTGTGTCTTGCTTCTTTTTTGGATGTGGATATATTCTTCTCCGCCACTTAGATTAAAGGGTAGACCAGGTGTAGATATAATATGGCATTTCATCGCATTTTTTCTTCTAATAATGTGGGGTTCACTTATCGCTGGTTCTATAACTTTGATTAATTGGTTAGTTGCGATATCAATTGGAGTGTTTAGTTGTATGGCTCAGATTATGAACCACATGGGTGACTATGAATTTGATAAAGAAAGCGGGACAAAAACATATGTTGTGTCGAAAGGGCTTGAAAAAGCTAGACTGCTTCTAAAAATAAATGGTGTAATTCATATGATTCTATTGGTTCCCCTGATACTATTATATTCCCTTAGCTACGTCTACACCATATTTATTCTATTCTTGGGTATTGTGTTGGGTGTATATGTTATGAGATCAAAAAAAGGTTCTCCGAACTTCTCGATTTATTACTTCCTGTTTGTGTTTGGTTTTGCAGTATATGGCAGCTGCGTTATTTACCACATAAGCTTTTTACTAGGTACACCAACTATTGGTTTGCTAACTATATTCACTCATTTTTGATGAAGGAGGTTATTTAGATGAAAAACGTCGAAGACAAAGATCAACATCATCTGCAACCACTGGAAAATGTTGAATTTCAACCTGTCTTCATCCTAGGTTTACATAGATCTGGGACTAGTATCCTCTATAAGATGCTTACAGCAACAGGCTGTTTCAACCCGGTAACCGCATATCATCTTATCGAGTACGATAGGCTCATTTATAACCACATCAACCAAAGGGAGGAAGTGGTGAAAAGGGAGTTAACTGAATCATTCAGAGAACAAGGTTTGGAGGATAGGGGGATTGACAAATTAAAAATAAACGCTGATTTCGCTGAGGAATACGGTTTTCTATTGGGGCAACAATCTAATCAGATGTATATTACAACAAAAAATCTTCCTCTATTCAGGGAGATGTGTAAAAAAATACAGTTTATAGCAGAAAACAATAAACCTATCCTTCTGAAAAACCCTTATGATTTCTCAAATTTCCTTTATATCAAAAAGATTTTTCCAAATGCGAAATTTGTTTTTATCCATAGACATCCGTTTAAAACGCTAAGTTCTACAATCAAAGCAGTGGATATTTTACTAAAAAATAAAAATCCTTATACGACCAGACTTTTCAGATTGTATAATACAATATTTGAAAACCCGTTGTTCCTTTTCATGGTGCGATTTTGTTTCTCTAGACTCTCAGAAATCGGAGTTATGTTTTTGACATTAAACTCATCAAATGATACCAGATATTATCTAAAAAACATCAAAAAATTACCAAAAAAATATTATGTTTCCATAAATTACGAGGATTTCTGCAAAGATGCACAGAAAAACATGGAAGAGGTGTTACGTTCTTTAAAAATTAAGACCAGCAAAAAAATAGATTTCACGGATTTTATTAAACCAAGAAAAATACAGCTGGACCCAAGTGTGATGAGACTTAGAAGATTCATATACGTATTTATGAAAAAATACTTCAAACATTTTGGTTATTCAATGGATAATGTAAACTAAGATTATTTATTGGATTTAGTTGGTAATAATTTTATTATTTCTTCCTCAATTTTTTCTAGTTTTCCTTCTTGTTTACCAGAGTTGTAAGACTCTAGATTTTTTTTGTATAAATCAATTTTTTCAAAAAATTCTTTTAGGTCTTTTTCGTCATATTTTGTATGTGAGACACCGGCGCCCAGCATTTCTATGAATCTGCCGTTGAGTATCTGCTCAAATTGATGTTGTATTGGTAAGCAAAAAATCGGTTTTTTTAGATACAATGCTTCGCCGATAACTGTAAAACCCCCGTTACTAATTACTGCTTTGGCACTAGCAATGTCACGATAAAACTCTTTTTCATTGAATTTCTTGTACACAAGATTTCCATCTGTTAGATTTTCGTTCATACCATAAACAACAAATTCTTCATCAATTTTTTTCAAAAGCTCAAAGAGATATTCGTTTGATATCGATGTCTGATATACAAAAACATGATCTCCATATGTTGGTTTTTGTTTCAATATTCCTTCTTGTATTAGTGGTTTTAAGAATAAGATTTTTGGGTCATTGATTTGTTCATCAAAATAATCATAAATTATGTATTTATCTGCATTGAATAGCGATATCTTTAAAACAAAACATAGAAACAGCCATGCCGGTATTTCTCTGAATTTTACTTTATATTTGCGATATAAAAGTACTTGCGGGTTATCAATGCTTAAACGTTTGATTTTGCTGAAAAAAGCAGCATAGAAACTGATAGGTTCGGAGTCAGTGATTAATAAGTCTGGTTTGAATTCTTTGATTACTTTTCTTATAACAAAAAAATTTTTGGTTGTACCAACAATTGTCCTACGTATAAAACGGAGTAGTGTGTGAACAATTTGTACTTTGTTGTTTTTGTATAGAACCATGGGCCATTCGCTTTTGTATACCTGGTCGAACTCCTTTGATAAAAGGTTATAGGCTTTTCCACCGGCAACAATCCTAACTTCATGGTTTTGCTTTTTGAGATAATTTACCAGTATCCTGCTCCTGCTTGCATGTCCTAGCCCTTCTCCGCAAACCCCGTATAATATTTTCGCCATCTTCGAGCCGTATATCATTTAATCTAAATAAAACCTGTTTTTATAAACGACTCCAGGTTAGAAATAGTTAGATATCTCTTTAATTAAAAAGACGGAAGTCTTGGTAACCTGTGACTCCCACCCAGATTGTTTGATTTATACCTGGTATTGTTACGTTGGCTCTTACCGTTATCAACATTTGATCTGGTAAAAGACGTCCGCCTACCCTGGGGAATACCTTGTTGTATGGAACTATCAGTCGTCCCTTGAAATCTTCTTTACTCTGGGCTCTTATTATTCCTTCCTCAAGCGAGGTTTCGGCTACGAATGTTTTTTCTCCCTTGTTTAAATAAAAGAATGAAACTGTGATATCTCTTGCTTCGATGTCTATTTTATTTGGGTTGTCTATCTCTAGTGTGATATCATCGATTAGACCTTTTAGGGAGAATTTATAATCACCTATAATTAGAACATCTGTAGGCACGTGCGGAGCTAGGAGATTGCTTATATCTGGTACTTTTATCTCTGTTTCAATTGATATCGGTACCGTCTCGTTTATGCCTGCTATCCTTGCGCCTGCTCTTCCGCTAATGTTTATTGTAATAGCTTTATAGTTTAAAACAGCCAGTAGTATTGCTCCGGTGCTTTTGAGTTCAATGGATTTTTCCGATTTTAGGGTTCCTCCTTCGATTTTTATATTTCCAACATTTTTTCCTGTGTCAGTTGTTACAGTGCCTGATATATCGCCTATGATTATATCAAAACTATTTGGGTTATATGCCTCGATTGTACCTGTTAAATTCAAGCCTTTTTGTGTGAGCTCACCGAATTCGATCTTCATTTTTATACTTGGGGCAGCAAGTTTTTTTATTATTTCTTCTACGGAAGTTATTACATTTATATCAATAGGTATTGTTTTCTGTATGAAACCAATATTTATGCCTATGTTACCTGTGATTTTGCTTGTTAGTAGTTCAGGACTATTGTCGTCAAATCTTATATGAGCGGTTGCTGTAAACGTCTTATTTTCATTTGGTGGGATATTTCCTCCTCCCACTAATATATGAGTTATTTCATCTCCATCTGGGGTATTTGTAACCACTTCAAAATTTTTTGTAGCCAGTCCAAAACTGTTTGGATTTGTTATATCTATTGTTGCGTATACTATCGCTTCTTCCTCATTTATCTCTGCAACCCTTACATTGGCAGTTATTTCTGGAGCTTTCAAAATCTGGATATCAACAAAGAGCAACGTACCTGCTACTAGGTTTACGATGGTCCAGACGATCAACAGAAATGTAACGATTCTTTTTTTCATACAGTCACATACATTGTTTTATATAAAAATGGTTTTCTTGATATATATAAATTTCTATCAAAAATAATAAATCTCTCTTAATTAATAGATATAGTGGCTTATCAATATAATCTACCGAAATGTTTATAAACAATTAAAATAATAATGTCTATATAAAATTAATGGTGATAATAAAATGAAAAAGAGCATAATTTCAATGTCAATAGTAAGTATGCTGTTTTTATCCAGTTTTATGGTAGCACCTGTGATTGGATATGCAGTTGAACCATATACGCCGACCAGTAATGACGGATTCACGGAAGGTTTTGAAAATGGATCAATGCCGCCACCTGGCGGTTGGTCCATAATCAATACGAATCCAATCTTTAATTGGTGGATTATTGACAATAGTTCAAACCCCGATTGGATTCACAGTGGGGTATATTCGGCCTGGGTAAACTATGACTTTCTTAATTACAGTTATCAAGATGAATGGTTAATTTCTCCTGATATAAACTTGTCAGGATATGTTCAGGCAACACTGGCTTTTTGGGCAATATCAGATACTAATTTTTCGGGAGCCACAGTAGAACTTCATATTCGAGGAGAAGGTTTTGACAATATAATCTGGGATATGATACAAGATGAAAATTGGACTAGTAGTTTCACATATAGAGAATTAACATTTGATCTGAGTTCATATATAGGCCAAACAATCAACATCTCTTGGCGTTATGTAGGAATTGACGGCCAAAGTTTCGGACTTGATGATATATCAATAAACCTTTCGACTACATCGGAAGAAACAATCATATATTTACAAGGCGAATCACCAACCAATAACAGCACTGGAATAAGCATTAATCAGCCTACTGTCAGTGTCAATATTGATGCAATACACGTGAGTAATACAGTGGTTGACGGCTATATAGTAAGTTCACTAGGTCACATACCTTTTAATTGGACAATAGAGGGCCAATATATCCAACCAGCTGGTGCAAATGACGATACTGCTGGAACTAAGACAACGAATCTAATCACACCGCTTCCATATTCGACCCAGATAACATGGTATGTTAATGTAACAGCAAATGGAGTTAAAGAAAATAAAGTATTTCATTTCACAACCGAAGAAGTAACCATATATATAGAAGACGAATCACCAGCCAATAACAGCATGGGAATAAACATTGGTCAGTCTACTGTTAGTGTCAACATCGACGCTGAAGTTGCATTGACCCCTATACCATTTAATTGGACAATAGAAGGAAATTATGTCCAAGCCGCTGGTGCAAATGGAGCTTCAGCTGGCACGAAAACAGCGAATCTCACATCACTTCCGTATTCAACTCAGATAGTATGGTATGTTAATGTAACAGCAAATGGAGTTCATAGAAATGAAATATTCCATTTCACAACAGAGGCACCACCAAATCAACCACCCACATTTGGAGCACCAGACCCAGTCAATGGATCAACAAATCAACCAAGAGCATTCAGCTGGAATATCTCGATAAATGATGCCGAGGGTGACGCGTTTAACTGGACTATACAATGTAGTAACGGTCAACAAGCTGGTGCAAATGGTGCGACAAATGGAACTAAAACCCTAGTTCTATCTAGTTTGAATCATAATGAAACTTACTTTGTCCGGGTAAATGCAACTGACGTAGGCGGTAGCAAAACAACAAGAGCCATATATCATTTCAGGACATTAGAGAATAAAAAACCTATCGTGAACTTTACTTCAAGGTTGCAAGATCTCACAGTAACCTTTAATTCCTCTCTTTCAAAAGACCCTGATGGATCAATTGTAAATTGGACTTGGAATTTTGGCGACATCAATGTCTCCTATCAAACTAATCCAACACATAAATATGGATCTGATGGAAACTATCAAGTAATTCTTACATTAAGAGATAACGACGGGGCAACAAATAGTACCACAAATACGGTTATTGTTAAAAATAATCCTCCGGTTGCAGATTTTGTCTATGCAATAACAGCTGGTACAAAACATGTGCGTTTTGATGCGTCAAACTCTTCAGATGTAAATGGAACCATAGTAAGCTATTTCTGGGAATTTGGCGATGGAACAAATAGTACCACCACCGATGTAATTGTAAGTCACGATTATGCACAAGACTATAGAACATATAAAGTAAATCTGACAGTCAAAGATAGTGCTGGTTTGCCAGCAACAAAATCTAAAGACGTTCCAATTGCAGATGTTACCGCTCCAACTATAAAAATAACAAAACCAGCGAAAAGAACGATTTACACAAACAATCAGGTAAAACGACAAAGATTCTTTGGTATGCCCATTATATTCGGTGATATTTCAATTGAGGTCAATGCAACAGATGGTGGATCAGGTATGGCAAAGGTAGATTTCTACATTAATGGTGGTAAACCTAAAGGAAATGATACTGTGGCACCATACAACTATACATGGAAAAAGGACAGATTAAGACTCTTCCATGTGTTCACAATAAAAGTCGTTGCATACGATAAAGCCGGAAACAGTGCAACTGATAAGATAGTTGTTAGAAAATATCTATAAAACCACCTCTTTTCTTTCTTATTTTTTCATTTGAAACTAGTTTAAATCAGGATATGATTGTATAGAAACATTTATAAACTATTAAAATAACAATTATTATATAAAATTAATAAAGTGATGACATATGAGAAAAAATCTAATTGCATTAGAAATAGTAGGAATATTGTTACTATCGTGCTTTGCAATTACACCAGCATTTGGTTTATCAGGAAGCGGAAAAACGCTATATGTTGGTAGCGGTGAGCCAGGAAACTACACGACTATCCAAGGCGCAATAAACGATGCAAGTGATGGTGACACCGTATTTGTTTATCATAATTCTTCACCATATTGTGAGCATGTGGTAGTTGATAAATCGATAAACTTGGTTGGGGAGAATAAAGATACTACCATTATTGATGGTGATCACACAGGTGATGTTGTTAAGATTTCTGCCAATTGGGTAAACATTAGTGGATTTACCATCCAAAACAGCGGAAGTGGGTATACCAATTGGGACGCAGGTATAAGTATTCTTTCTCCTGATTCAAACAATATTACCATCTTTGGTAATAACATCGCAAATAACAACTGGGGTATCTTTCTCAATCATACGTCTAACAATGCTATATACGAAAATTATATTTTTAATAACGGTGATTACGGAGTTTTGCTTAATGATTCATCTAGCAATATTATGGGGAACATAATTACAAATAACAATTATGGTATATCTGTGATTTCTTCATCTAACAACAATATATATAGTAATAATATCAAAAGTAATTGGTTTGGATTAGAACTAACTCATAATTCATATAATAATCTAATCTGCAATAACAATATAACCGAAAATAAAGGTATTGGCATTGAAGTATGGAACTTATCTGACAATAACATAATTTCCGAAAACAATATAATAAGTAATGGAAAAGTTCCAGTAATCGGATACGGTTTAGTAATATATGATTCATCTAATAAAAATACTATTTATCATAATAACTTCATAGACAATAAACTTAATGCCAGCGATTCATGTGGTAATGTCTGGGATGGTGGCATCTGGGTTAATGGTTATATGAGTGGTGGAAACTATTGGGATAATTATACAGGTATAGATGCAAATCATGATGGCATAGGGGACACGTCATACAACATATCTGGTGGAAGCAATAAAGATCGCTATCCTTTGATGAAACCCTTTGGTGAAAACCCACCAATTGCAGATTTCACATACAAGATTAATAAGTTTACAGTAACATTCACATCCGTATCTTATGACAGAGATGGAAAAATAGTCAATTACACTTGGACTTTTGATGATGGAAAAGGGAGTTTTGAACAAAACCCAATTCATACCTATGCTGGAGAGTACACGACATATAACGTGACATTGAATGTAACCGACAACGACGGAAGAAAGGGTACAATCTACAAGTATGTTACAACTAATGACACTACTACACCGACTATTCAGATAATAAAACCAGAGCGTGCACTATATATGGGGAACAATAAAATACGGCGGTTATTCCTACGCATGGCCTTGATTATTGGTGATATAACCGTTGAGGTTAATGCAACAGATATCAACGGATCTGGTATAGCAAAAGTTGAGTTCTATGTTAACGGTGTATTAAAAGGAAATGATAAAACAGCACCATACACCTACAATTTGACAAAAGACAGATTAATCAGATTCGTCCACGTGCAAATCATAAAAGTTATTGCATACGACAAAGCTGGAAACAGTGCAGTTGCAAAGATGATAGTTAGGAAGTTACTATAAGACAATCCAACTACCTCTCTATTATTCTTTATTTTTTATTGCGTGTGTTATCCAGATTTCTTTTCAATAGGAATTATTCCTGCCAATTGTTCAGTGATAACGTTGGTAATCCCCGTATGAGCATCAATGACATATTTTGTGTTATTTTCTAATGATGCTTGTACAGTTTCTAACTTTTTGAGAATTTGTGCATTTCCAATAAATGCGTGATTTATTAAATCGAACGCCTTTGCCTTTCCTTCTGCCTCCAAAACTGTCGCCTGCTTTACACCTTCAGCTGCTAGAATGGCTGCTTGTCTCATTCCCTCTGCTTTTTTAATTTCCGCTCTTCGTTGTCCATCTGCTTGCGTTTCTGTTGCAGTCGCATAGTCGATTGCCGCCTGTTTTTCGTTTTCCGCCTTGACGACTTTATTCATGGTATCTTGTACATCTTTTGGTGGGTCAATTTCTTTAAGTTCAGTACGTACTACTTCAATTCCCCAGTTTGCCGTTTCACGAAGAAGTGTACTCATAAGTTCATTATTTATTCTGTTTCTGTCACTGTTTGCTTCATTCAAGTTAAGTGTACCAATAATGTTACGAAGCGTTGTTCGTGCAAGGTTTACAATTTGATATTTGTAATCAAAAACATTGTATTGAGATGCCTTTACAGAGTCTTCATCTATTTTCACTTTGAAATAAACTTGAGCATCAACCTGTGCATTGAGCTTGTCTTTTGTAATGATAGTTTGTGGTTCCGCATTGACCATCATTTCAGTGATGTTAATTTTTATCAGTCTTTCTACGACAGGTATTATCCATGCAAAACCAGGTTGTCGAAAACGATTGTACTTACCAAGACGCTCGACAAGAGCTCTTTGCGTTGGTCTTACTACTCGTATACCCATCGAGAAAAACCATACCAATACTACTGCTAGAAAAAACCAGCCTGCATATCCTATCAATTCCATTTTTTTAGCCTCCTCAATTTATTTTCTTTGCGAAAGGGAATCACCAGCTAGAACTTATATTTTTTGGGAAAATTTTTACTTATTCGAGCTAGGGTTTATAAAAAGCCAAATGTTACAAACCTGTAGTTTTCGGTGGAACATGCCCGAAGAAAGAACATCAAAATGGATTGCTCTTGTTTTTTTATTGTTAATTATCGTAGCCCTCATATTAATTTTTATTGGCAGAACAAACGTAGGATGGCAGAATGCCCAGGAGGTTGTAGCAACTTTGATAATTATTATGGTACTTTTTGTTGTTGTATACTTTGTTAGTAGACGTTTGTTGGGTTCCTCTCTTTCTTCATCAGATGGTAATTTGGCTCGTAATGCGGAGGAAAACAGTTACGAGTATTCATCTGGTGCTGAATTCCTAGAACAACAGAGTTCTACGCCCAAAGTCGAATACGATTTTGACACAATTCTAGGATCAATTGAGCAAGGGTTTAATCCAGGTATAGCTAAAAATGAGGAAGACGCTGAAAATCAATTAATAATATTTCTTGATTCAAGATTTTCTAATAAATCATTAACTGGAGGACACACCTCAACAGGAAAAAAAGTGGACATCGTAATCGATGGCACATACTGTATTGAACTTGCGGTTGTTAATAACGAAGCCAGATTAGTATCTATAATGGAACAAATTTTGAAATATAAAATGGATTTTGGCGAAGTTGCAGTTATTTTATTGGATTCGGGTGAGGTGTCTGCCTATACAATCGAAAAGTATGTTGATTCATATAGAAAAACTGGAGCAAAAGTTATTATTAAAAAATGTCATATTGATAATGATAGTCAAGAAAAATAAATATTGACTTCTCTGTATTTACAAAATGGTGATTATGAACAAAACAATACCGATTATAGCTGTAATGGGATTCGTTTTACTTGCTGTTTGGATGAGTGGATGTTTGGGTGAAGATCACAGCACTGCATCCATTGTCGATATATCTAGAAATCCAAGCAAATACATAAACACTACTGTCACTATAAAAGGGTATTATGCTGGGGTCTCACAGGAGTTTTGGGGACCGATTTATACAATACGGGACAGCTCTGGTAACAGTATACTTGCTGAACTTTCAGAAGGGTTAAGCGCTTCCATCCTTGATCCGCATAACGAGTCTTACTGGACTGGAAAGGTTGTCCAAGACAAAGAAGTTATAAAGTTGATGGTTTCAGATATTCAACCGGTATAGATATTATGGATTGCACTTCCGGTATCGTTCCCATACCTTGTCAGTATAGTCTTCTATAGCTTTTATTTTCTTTCCGTCTCGCTCGGGCTTAAATAGATGTCTGAAACGTCCCTGGTGCTTTATCCACTCTTCCACTGGTTTGCGCTCTATTTTTTTATCTAAAATAAGTTTGCTTTTTCCGTTAAAAGTCATTACATCATTTTCGCATTCGTAAAGTGCCCATGCACCCGTCTCTATTGCTAGTGTCCCCATCTCAATGGTTCTATCCATGCCAAATCTCCATCCAGGTGGACAAGGTGCAAGAATCTCTATGTATTTTGGTCCTTTGATGCCTTTTGCTTTTTTTACTTTGTTGTATAAATCTTCAGGGTAACTCACACATGCCTGAGCCGCATATGGTATGTGGTGCGCTCTGATTATATCTCCCATCTCTTTTCTGAACTCTCTTTTTCCACCAACTGTAGTTGTTGTCCATGCGGCATATGGCGTAGCACCACTTCTTTGAATGCCAGTGTTAGAATATATTTGATTATTGTAGCAAATATAAATGAAATTAGTCTCTCTTTCAAGTGCACCTGAAAGTGCCTGAATTCCAATATCGTAGGTACCGCCGTCACCGGCCCATGCAACAACCGTTGTATCGCCTTTGTCTTGCATTCTAAGTGCCGCTTCAACACCTGATGCGCCAGCTGCAGCTGCCTCAAATGCTATATTCATTACAGGTATGTCAAATGAAGTGTTTGGGTACAAACTTTCAATAACCGCTGTGCAACAGGCTGGAACTACCATAATTGTATTTTTACCAAGTGCCTTTAGAACCATTCTTAGACCAAGTGTTGCAGGGCATCCTGGACACGCAGCACTTCCAGCAAGAATGCACTCCTCCATCGGTAAATCTTTGACTGCCATAACTTAGCCCTCCAATCCATACCATTCGAAATCCTTTGCTTTCCCGCTGACCACTTTTTTGCACATCTTTTCTATATCTTTGTAAGTCACGTCTTTCCCGCCTAGACCTGCAATAAAACCATATGCTTTGGCATCTGATTTACCATAAAGTGCCGCCTTCATCTCGTTGAACAAAGCGCCCTCAGAGCCAATGCTTATATTTCTATCTATAACAATCAAATCTGCCTGCTTACCGAGTTTTAACATCTCTTCTTTTGGAAACGGTCTAAACGTACGAACACGAGCAAGACCAATCTTCATGCCATTTTTCTGAAGCTCATCAATAGCAACTTTGCTCTCCGCACCAAATGCCCCCATGGCCAATAAAATGTAGTCTGCGTTATCGCACTTGTATTTCTCTATTAGATCTCCATGATACGTACCAAATTTTTTCTTCCAATCATTTGCAATTTCTGGAATGAGGACTTTGGCATTTTCTTGGGCATCTTGCATTGCTTTTCTAACCTTTTCATAATGCTCTGGTCCGATGATATTTCCAAATGTTATGGGATTATCGACATCTAGCTTCCATCCAGGTTTATATTTCTGCAGGTAACCGTCTATATCTTTTTGATCTGGCACATTTGCAGGCATTGACGTATGCGACAGTATAAACGCGTCGTAATTTATCATAACCGGTAACAATACTTTTTTGTGTTCACCTAATTTGAACGACTGTATGACAGTATCAAAAATCTCTTGATTGCTCGAACAATAAAACTGAATCCATCCAGTATCTCGTTGGGATATGGAATCGTTTTGATCGGCCCAAATGTTCCATCCTGGTCCGACAACTCGGTTAACATTACACATGATGACCGGTAGTCTTGCTAGGGCAGCCCAATGCAACATCTCATGCATCAAAAGTAAACCATGGGATGAAGTTGCGGTGAAAGTCCTTGAGCCGGCTGCACTTGCCCCAATGCACGCGCTCATGGCAGAATGTTCGCTTTCAACACAAATGTATTCCCCTTTGAATTCTCCAGTATCTACATAATTGGCAATTCCTTCTACTATCGTGGTTTGTGGGGTGATTGGATAGGCTGCTACTACGTCAGGCTTTGCCATTACTGCAGCCTTTGCCGCAATATAATTTCCTGTGTTGATTATCACCGTCATTTCTTTTCAGCCTCCCTTTCCATTGTTATTGCTTTAACCTTACAAACATTTGCACAAATGCCACAGCCCTTACAATACTCGTAATCAATGCTAATGGTATCATCTTTATTTCTTATGATGGTGGCTTCAGGACAAAACATCCAACATTGCAGACATTTCACACATTTTGATTTATCAAGCACTGGCCTGAAAACCCGCCAGTTTCCAGTTTTTCCCTGTGCACCCTTTTTGGGATATGAAATTGTAGTGACAACATCGTATTTCTTCAAAAGTTCACCTCTGCAAGATCATATGCATATTGAGTTGCTGCTACGTTTTTATCACTAAGCTCTCCCTTCCACTTGCCTTTGACAACCGCTTGAATAGATTTCAAAGTCACTTTATCTAAAACCCTTGGTACGGCACCAAGAATGGGCGTGTTTACAACAGGAATTCCACCCACTTTTATGTCATGTTTTATTGCTATGCCTGTGGCATCAACTGTGGCAACATCGTATTTTTTAGAGAAATCAAAATCCTTTGGTTTTTTAGTTGTATTAATTAAAATCTTACCATTATCTTTCAAACCTTTTAGAACATCTACTACATCCATGATGCTTTCATCAAGAACTATGACTATATCGGGATTATAGATTTCACTTCGCAGATTTATCTCCTCATCAGATATTCTGGCAAAAGCTCGCACAGGTGCACCACGCCTCTCAGCACCAAAAAAGGGGAACGCCTGCAAACCTTTATTTCCGTCTTTTAATGCAGCTGCAACAAGAAGGTTTGCCGCTGTGACAGCACCCTGCCCGCCCCTACCGTGAAAAACAATTTCTACTAAGGATTTTGATGGCACGATGATACCTTCCCCAACTTCGAAATGAAGATGATGCATATAACTGTTTTGAATATTTAAAAAAATAAAATTCATAAAACTGATTTTAGTTTAGATTCAATTGTAACATTTTTATCTATTCTATCGTCGATTTTCAGTTCTGTGATTACTCGTTTTGCACCAGATTTTATCACGGCGTTGTGTGCTTTTTCAACTACATTAAACAATGTGTCTAGGTCTTTTGTTTCAATGACTGTCCCCATGGCATTCGTCTCAAATTTTATATTATTCTTTCTTAAAATATCTATGACGATTTTTACATACTTGCTGAGACTTGTATCTTTTCCAACAGGTGCTATACTCAATTGCGATATAATCATATTCAACCCCTTTATTCTCAACAGATTTTTACTTAACTATCTTTCTGAGATTGAAGATAATGCTGAGAAACTATATATAGTTAACACGTGTTAATTTATATGTAGTATCTTTTAATAAACTATCTGATGTTTCTTAAAAATTCTGAAAAAAAGAAGATATTAAAAGATGAAACTATTGCCATATAGGCAAAAATGGGGATTTATCGATGACAAATAAACCAAAAGACAAACCAAGTTCAACAGATAAAAAGCTCAAATTTGCCTTTTATTGGGCTGCAAGTTGCGGTGGATGCGAAATAGGCGTTCTTGATATTAATGAAAAAATTCTCGATGTTGCGGCTGCTGTTGATATTGTGTTTTGGCCTGTTGCACTAGATATAAAATATAAAGATGTTGAGGCAATGGATGATGGGAGTATCGATGTATGTTTGTTTAACGGTGCAATTCGTACATCGGAAAATGAACATCTTGCAAAACTACTCAGAAAGAAATCAAAAATCATGATCTCTTTTGGCGCCTGTTCTGTTAGTGGCGGTATTCCCGGCTTGGCAAACATTGCAAACAGGGAGAAGATTTTCAAGACCGTTTACCTTGACAATCCATCTACTGAAAACCCCGATAAGACAATTCCTAAAACATCAGTTAAAGTAAAGGAAGGGGAACTTACCATTCCTGAGTTTTATGACACTGTAAAAAGTCTGGATCAAGTTGTTGATGTTGATTACTACATTCCCGGTTGCCCGCCACCTACCGAATTAATAATTGATGCAATTGATAAGATAGTACACAGCAAACTTCCAGAGAAAGGTGCTGTTTTAGCACCACTAAAATCCGTATGCGATGAATGTCGTTTTGAAAAATCCGAAAAGAAAATTAAAGAGATAAAACGGGTCTATGAAGTAGAAAAAATAGAAGAAAAATGTCTCCTTGAGCAATGCATTATATGCCTGGGACCTGCCACGCGTGGCGGATGCAGTGCACGATGTTTGGATGCTAATATGCCTTGTACTGGCTGCGGTGGTCCTACGCCAAACTCTTTGGATCACGGTGCTAAGATGATTTCTGCTCTTGCAACTATTCTTGGCGTCGAAGGCGAAGAAAAGATGAGTGAAAAAGAAATTGACGAGTTGATCGAACAGGTGAGGGACGTTGTTGGAACGTTTTACAAGTATACTTTGCCGACCGCCCTTATCAATCGTAAGGTGATCAAATGAAAACAGTAACAATCGATCCAATAACTCGTCTGGAGGGGCACGGCAAAATCAGCATATTTCTGGATGAAGCGGGAGATGTTGAAAATGCTTATCTTCAGATTCCCGAACTTAGAGGTTTTGAGCGTTTCTGTCAAGGCAGAAGAGCAGAAGATATGCCTCAGATCACCTCAAGAATTTGTGGAGTCTGTCCGGTAGCTCATCACTTTGCTGCCACAAAGGCACTTGATGCTGCGTTTAACGTCGAGCCACCGTCTGCGTCTAAAAAACTAAGAGAACTGATGTACTGCGGGTATTACATCTATGATCATATCCTACATTTTTATTTCCTGGGCGGTCCAGATTTTGTCGTTGGACCCGATTCACCAGCCTCTCAAAGAAATGTACTTGGAGTTATTGACAAGGCAGGTTTAGAAATTGGTAAAGAAGTAATCAAACACCGAGCTTACGGTCAAAAGATAACTGCAATTCTGGGTGGGAAGGCAACACATCCCGTCTGTGGGCTGCCTGGCGGTGTATCTAAAGGTTTGAATAAAGATGAAGTGCAAGAGATTAAAGACATGGTTAAATCCTGCACTGAGTTTGCCAAGTTCACATTGAAATTGTTTGATGACATCGTGCTAAAAAACAAAGATTACGTCGATTTGATCAAAAGCGATCCATACAGTTTGAAAACCTACAATATGGGACTAGTCGATAAACACAACAAAGTGAATTTTTACGATGGCATGATACGGGTTACCGATCAAGATGCCAAAGAGTATCTTAAGTTCGATGTAAAAGATTATTACAAACAAATATCAGAGCATGTCGAACCTTGGAGTTATATGAAATTTCCTTACCTAACGGGCATTGGATGGCATGGTTTAGAAGATGGTAAGAAAAGCGGAATCTATCGTGTTGGACCGCTTGGAAGGCTAAATGCCGCAGATGGTATGGCAACGCCACTTGCAGAAAAAGAGTACAAGAGAATGTTTGAAACCTTTGGTGGTAAATCCATCAACTCAACACTTGCCTACCATTGGGCGCGCTTGATAGAATTATTATATGCTACTGAGCGAGCAAAGGAACTTGCTGATGATCATGAGATAATTTCAACTCATATCAAAAACCCCGTAGGGGCGCCTGGTGAAGGTATTGGTGTGGTTGAAGCGGCCCGTGGAACGCTGATCCATCATTACAAACTTGATAAAAATGGATTGGTCGAAAAAGCCAATTTGATTGTTGCTACAACAAACAATGCAGGTGCCATTACCATGTCTGTTAGAGATGCGGCTAAAGGTGTTATAAAAAAAGGAAAGATAGATGATGGAATACTCAACAAGGTAGAGATGGCGTTTCGTGCATACGATCCATGTTTTGGCTGTGCAACCCACACTTTGCCTGGTGGCATGCCGCTTGAAGTAAATGTTTATGATTGCAATAAAAAACTTTATAAGAGCATTAAACGACTTTAGAGGAAAACAAAGATGAAGACTGTTGTGCTGGGTGTCGGAAACCCAATTCTTAAGGATGACGGAGCAGGAATTCACGTTATAAGACAGTTAAAAAAATATGTGAAAGACCCAGATGTGACTTTAGATGAAGCTATGACCGGGGGTATGAATCTTCTTGATATGATTCTAGGTTACGAAAAAGCAATTCTAATCGACACGGTTAAAATGAAAGGTGCAAAAACTGGAGAGGTCAGACGTTTTTCTCTGCGTGATTTTCCATCGGTTCATTCATCTAACCCGCATGATGTTGATCTTTTAGAGGCAATTAAACTGGCTGAAAAACTTGGAGAAACCAGCATTCCAAAAGAAATTGTAATTGTTGGTATATCTGTAAATGAATCACAGCATGTGTTTGGAGAACAATTGAGTGAAAAGATTCTAAAAGCTGTGCCAAAGGCCGTGGAAACCGTTCTATCTGAACTTAAAATAAGGTGAAAAAAATGAAAGAATTCGAACCAAACATCATAGGTTTTTTATGCAACTGGTGTTCCTATGCGGGTGCGGATTTAGCCGGGACAAGCAGACTAAAGTATCCACCAAACATCAAACCGATACGAGTCATGTGTTCAGGTAGAGTTGACCCAGTGTTCATTCTAAAGGCACTCAAAAAAGGAGCAGATGGAGTACTTGTCGCAGGATGTCATCCAGGTGATTGTCACTATCAATCTGGAAATTATAAGACAAACAGAAGAATCAAATTAGTGAAGAAACTGCTTGCCGAGATGGGGATAGAACCGCAAAGAGTTAGGTTTGAATACATATCTGCTTCAGAAGGACAGAAATTTGCATCAGTTGTTACAGAGTTTGTGGATGAAATTAAAAAGATGGGACCAAGTCCATTAAAAATATACTAATTGTATATTTCTCTATCTACTTTTGTCCCAAAGTTTTGTTTTTAATTATGCTTTAGTTATTTTTAGATATACAAAAATATATATTTTATATCTTTCCCGCGAACTCATCGAGCTTTGCTTCCCAGCCGTTCATAAGGCCGTTTCCGGTTTGAACACCAGCTCCTTCAACGTGAAATTCTACACCCGCTACCTTTACCATCTTCTTCTTGGAGAGAAGTTTCTCCATCTTGTCAAGACGGCTTTTCTTCATTCCATAGGTGTTGATGATGCCGTATTTCTTTTCTTCCATTCCCTGAAGATTCTTCATAAACTTCCTCATGTTCTTTTGGATGTTATGTATTTCTGTCGGAGCAGAAAATACGTAGACGTCTGCTTCGGGCATGGTAGCAGGTTCTGCCTCGTCAGTCTTGAAAATCTGCGTCTCTGCCCCTTTCTTCTTCAGCTTTCCTGCCAGGTAATCAACTAGCTTTTTTCCGTTTCCGAAATGTGACCAATATACAATGACATATTTCATCTGCTCACCAAAAGGAGATTTAGGTTCTCGTATAAAAAGGTAGCAGAAAGATTCTGCAAATTTAAAACACAATGCTAAAGTATTTTAAGTTCATAATTAATAGATAGCAAAAATATTTAATATGGAGTATCATTCAAAAACTTAAAGATTGTTAATTTGGGGGAGAACATGACAACCAACAAAGTTTTAACTATAGAAAAAATCAGTTTAGATGATGCAGTGAAGATAGCTGAGAAAGGCACTCACTGTGGAATGTGTAGAATCGATTTTCTTGGAACAGGTCTATGTCCATCAGGAAAAAAACACGGCTATTTGGCGTATTGGCCACAAGGTCGCATGGAACTTGTGAAACATCTGAAAGAGGGTAAAATTAAACCAACAGAAAAATTAGTTGAGATTGCAAATTCCTGCACTCTTTGTGGTATCTGTGATAAGCAGTGTAATTTTGCTACGCAATTACGCCCTGAGAAAGTTGCACGGGCATTAAAAGAATATGTAAATAATTTGGACAAAAGTGAATTCCAGAGTGTTCCTGAGGACGATATTCTCATAGGGCTGCGTGAAATCGTTGGAGCTGAGTGGGCAACAAACGATCCAATTATTATCACCTCGTATGTTAGATCAATAATTCCCCCAGATGTTGAACTGAATTTCTATATTGTGATGCCCGAGAACACTGAGCAGGTATCAAAGATTATTAAATTTGCAAATAAACACAACATTCCTTTCCTTCCACGGAGTGGTGGGACAGCTCTGTCAGTAGCTTCACCAACCGTGCTATCAAATGCAACTAACTTGGAACATGGTATTGTTATTGATCTATTGAGATTAAAAAAGCTTGAGATTCATCCTGAAAGTTGTACCGCAATAGTAGGCGCAGGAATAACGTCTTTTGAGCTGCAAAAAGCAGCTTATAAGCATAAATTGAGGGCAAATGTCGCAGAGGCAGGAGCTCATTATTGTGCAAATATTGCTACAACTGGAGTTATTACCACCTGGGGAAATAGATACGGTTGCCTTGCTGATAATTTTATTGACCTCAAAATAGTTGATAACGATGGAAACATAAAAAATCATAGTGATATGGATATAACAAACCCTTATACCACTGAACATGGGTTCACAAACATATCGCTTAGCCCGTCATATATCGTCACTGAAGCCACAGCAAAACTCTTTCCTGTTTTTGATGATGAAGAAGCAATTCTTGTTCCATTTGATAACCTAGAAGACGCCCTTGATATGGTCTTGAAGCTTGGGAAACGTGGTGTGGGGTTATCGGTTGCGGTTCTTTCATATAAATATCTTGCTGAGTTTATTTGCCCTACGCCCAAGATCGCTAAAGACTTTGAAGATATTTGTAAAAACTATTTGAAACTCAGATATGTGGTAGATGTTATCTGTGATAGCGATGATAAAAAAATCGTAGAAGAAATGGCGGAATACACCATTGATCAAACTATGATGAAGACTTTAATATTGGGTTCGCCGAAACTCGCCTCGCTTAAAGACAGCGAATTCATGAAGATACTTTCAGAAGAAGAAAATCCTCTCAGAGCCATCTTTGCAGGCCCGATGAGAAAACACTTTGAGAAAGGTTTAGATGCGTCACCCGAGCAGTTAGCAAAAGTGTATGATAAGGATTTGCAGGATTTTTTCAAAAAAGTCTATTCAAAGCCTGAAATGACTGACGTTGTTTGGCTTCACGCATTCCGAATACTGCCTTCGCGATTGATGAGACAGCAGATGACTATGGGGCCAGGAGGAGCAATTTGGGCTGGTGATAAAAACCATATTCTAAAATGGGTTGATATGTTTGCAGAAGTTGGAAATAAATATAACTTGGAGCATGCACTTGGTTTTGTAAGCCCACTCGATAACGGAAAATTCATCTATATTGAATATGACTATTTTTATGACCACAATGACCCTGATGTAGCCAACAGAATTAGTAAAACATTACTTGAAACAACAGAAAAATCACTGGCAATGGGCGGCGTATTCACACTTATCAACTATCTATTCAAAGGCATATACAGGAAAGAACATGTTCTTTATCCATTGTTAAAAGGTTTAACAAAGGAGGAGCAAACGGTGTTTAGAGAAGTGCTCCAATCAGTTTTAGGGGAGTATGAACAATGGTAAAATTTCTTTCAGAAGAATGGATTGAACATGGTAAAAATTATATGCTTGAAAAGCTAGACCCGGAAAAAGACCTGAAAAATTTAACCACATCATTACTTGGTGTCATAGAGCATGTCCCCCCAAATGATACAACAATGAATTTCTACTTGGAACTTCGGGATGGAAAGTTAAGTGATTTTAAAGTCAATACTGGTGATACTTTTGAAGGAAAAGAAGCCATCTTTGTTATAAGAGGGAACTACGGCACTTATAAAGATATTCTTGAAGGAAAGATTGGCACGGCGATGGCTCTTCTAAGAAACAGGTTGAAGTTGAAAGGAAGTAAAATGGAAGCACTAAAAATAATAAAACCACTTGATGGCATGATTGAATCTCTACGGAAAATTACAGATGAATTTGAAGAATGATTTTTATGGCTATGTCCGATTTAGTTTTTGAAAATAGATGTTTGGAGAAGTTTATCACTCCCCGGGAGTCTTGGAGTCCTGTCGATAAAGCATTGTTTACTCCTGCATCGTTTTTTGGTGATTACAAAAAAGCTCAGGATTTGATTTTTACTTCAATTAAATATAGTTTCAAGCATCATTATGATGGCAACGTTCTTTATCACAAGGTTTGTGAGGTAAATGGTGTTACGCCTGATAAGATTAAATCAAAAAATGATTTTGGCAAGATACCACTGCTTCCCGATACTTTTTTCAAGGATTACCCTGATGGCAAAGGTTTTTTGAACTGGTTAAAAACAGTTTTTACTGGTTCGATTCCAAGACTTGATTTTAAAGCAGATGCACCTTCGCATGACGAGGTTATTGAAGGATTTAACAAAAAAGGCGTTAACATTATGTTTACCAGTGGCACAAGTGGCCGATTTAGTTTCATTCCTCGCGATACTCGTTCTACGAATCGCCTTAGGTATAGTGCTATGAAATCTGTAATTGAGTTAATGGATTATGATCCAAATGATTCTGCGATTTTGTTGATTCCTGACCCTCGCCAAACAAATCTGACTATTGCGAGTCTTTTTGGTATAGCCTATGATTTGTACAATCCAGTAAATATCCATGTTGCACTTGATATGAAGATAACGACGCAGTTTCTGCGTATGCAGCGTGATGAAACCATTGGTATTAGGGAGAAGATAAAAGCCAAAGCAATGTCAAGGATTAGTCCTATGGTTCAGAAGAAATCCGATTTGAAGATGATCGCTCTTTTAGAGCAGGCAGAAAAAGAAGGAAAAAAATTGAATATTGGTGGTCCTCCGTTTTGGCTTGATTGCATTATAGAACGCATGAAACAGGAAGGCCGAAATGTGAATCTGGAAGCCAGTCAGGTTTTGACTGGTGGTGGTTGGAAAGCTGATGAAGATAAACGTACTCCTGAGGAGATTTTAAGGAAGAAAGTAGAGGATGTTCTCGGTGTTCCTCAGAATCATTATCGCGATGTTTATGCAATGTCTGAGTGCAGCTCTGTGTTTCTAAGTTGTGGGGGGCACTACAAGCATATTCCTCCAACTATTATCCCATTTGTTTTAGATGAGAATCTAAATCCACTTGGTTATAACGAGTTCGGGCGTTTTGCTTTCATTGATCCGCTACCCGACAGTTACCCTGGTTTTATCATCACTGGTGATAAAGTTAAGATTTTGGAGCATTGTCCAGGATGTAATAGAGATGGGCCAGTGCTTGATGTTGAGGTTACTCGTCTTCCTGGTTTTGAGGGACGAGGATGTGCTGCTGTCATGGCTGAGATGATGCAACAGGATGGTGAAGAACATAGTGCGTTTTCCGTCGGATGAATGGATTAAAAGCTTCAAAGAAGAACTAAACAAGAATAAGATTTATGACGAGGTTGCAAAAACTTGGGAGGGTGATTTCCTTTTTGTTGTAACCCCGGATGATGAACTTAAAAAAGAAACCGTGTTTTATGTGGATCTCTGGCATGGAAAATGCAGGAATGCTTATCTTGTTAAAGGTAAAAAAAAGGCTGCTTTTGTTTTTAAGGGGCCTTATTCCAATTGGAAGAAAGTAATCAACAAAGAGCTAGATCCAATTCGCGGGTTGATTAGAGGCATGTTTACTGTTGATGGTGATTCAAAGGTTATAATCGATCAGTCGAAGGCAGCTCAGGAGCTTGTGAGTACTGCCAGCAAGATTCCAGTTGATTTTGAGGGTTAGACTTTATGGGAAAGACCATCGATTGTTATTTTTGGAACCCAACTCTTGGGCTCGAAGATGATTTAGAGTTTACCTATGAAAATGTTGGTGGAATAGAACTTAAAAAACCGGTTTTCACCATTGAGGTTCTTGATCGCATTATTGAAGATATTAAAAAGATACGAAAGGAGTATCTTCTCAATATTGGTATTCCTACTGTTATTGATGTCATCGGACAGGTTAATGATCTTTGGATGGATCCAAAATACAAGGGCAGAAAAATCGCAAGGGAGGTTCTGCCGACTGTTACAGGTTTTTCTGTGGAAATGGTTGAATCCTGGGGTTTTGATCATTTTTTAGGTATTATCAAAAAAGAAAATCTTCCATTGTTTGGTAAGCTTAAACCAGATGATTTTAAGAATTTTACTAAACTTGGTGATGGTTTGGTTAAAGCCTATGGAAAGGCAAACATCAGTCATTCGAATTATAACCCTGAGGTGATTGGACACATATGCGCCGGAAATATTCTTGGTCTTGCAGCTTTTGAGATGGTTATGGATAAACTTGTTGATGCTGCGACATGGATTAAAGTCCCATCCGAAGAGCCTGTTTTTGGTGCGCTGTATGCAAAATCTATCGAAGAGATTGATCCACAGCTTGCGTACACAATTGCAGTATTGCCATTTGAGAGTTCTAATAATGTTGTTAAAGAGTTTCTTTTTTCGAAATCTGATATTGTTCGAGCAACTGGCGGAGAACAGGCGCGCAGGGGACTGTCTGATGTAGCAGAAAAATACAAAATTCCTGTCGCAGGCCATTGGCATAAGTTTAGTTTTATTACCATTGCTAGAGAGTATTTGGATGAACATGCAAGTGAGATTGCCGAGTTGGTATCCCTTGACGTGAGTGCATGGGATCAACAAGGGTGTTTCTCCCCTCAAGAGATATTTGCTGAAGAGGGTGGAAGTGTTTCACCGATAGAATTTGCGCAGCTGCTTGCTGAAGAGATGGAGACCACGTCTCGTGCTCTACCCAAAGGGTCTAAGTCCGGGAAGATGCAGGTGTTAGATGGATATTACCAGTATTTTAAGAAGGAGATGATGGGTGAACCCGTTAAAATTTTTCCATCAGCGACCCATCAGTGGCTTGTGATTTATGATGGTACTACCACTAACTTCGAACCTTCGCCGTTGTTTAGAGTTATTCGAGTTAAACCTGTTGATGATATCATGCAGATTCCTAAACTTGTTAAACCAATTGGTAAATTTTTACAAACAGTCGGTATCGCTATTCCAAATGATCGTTTGATTCCTTTTGCCGATGCCATGGGTGAAGCTGGGGCCACAAATATTCGGACGATTAGCAGTATGACTTTACAGAAAGCATGGGAACCATGGGATGGACGATTTCCCTTGAATGAGCTTTTTGAACACGATAATATCCGCTGGGTTAGTATTGACACAAGAGATATTGATAAGGAAATTAAAACGGCTCTTGAGCGAAAACGATCCATTGTTGATCAGCATTTACAGCGTGATAGGTTTAAGGAAAAAGAGCACTCTAAAATGATTTTAAGTCATTAAATAAATTAAAGGTGAAAAACACTTTCCGTGATTTCGTTACTTAACACGAACATATTTCTCAGGATTTGCATCAAATGTTTTTTTACACCCTGGGGCGCAGAAATAGTATGTCTTTCCTTTATAGGTGCTTGTAAATTTTGCAGTTTTTTCATCCACTGTCATCTTACATATTGGATCTATGGCCATGACCTTTTCAACCCCTTTGCTGGCGGCGTATATCGTTTTAACATAAGGGAAAGCGTTACAACGGTAACTGAGCTTAAGGCCATTGCAAGTCCCGCCAGTTCAGGTCTAAACGTAATACCAAAGAATGGATAAAGTATCCCTGCAGCCACTGGAATCAATGCAGTATTATATGCAAACGCCCAGAATAAATTTTGTTTAATGCGTGACATTACTTTTTTGCTTAATTGCACCGATACGACTGCATCCATGAGATCATCTTTGACCAAAACTATCTCGCCACTCTCGATCGCCACATCGGTTCCGCTGCCGATGGCAATGCCCACGTCCGCCTGCGCAAGAGCCGGAGCATCGTTGATACCGTCGCCAACAAAAGCAACTACTTCTCCATTCTGCTGAAGCTTTTTTATCTCATGGACCTTGTCCTGCGGCAACACATCAGCAATTACCGCATCAATGCCAATCTGCCGTGCAATTGCATGCGCAGTTCTTTCGTTATCACCGGTAATCATGACGATTTTAAGATTCATGTCTTTGAATTCTTGAATTGCAGATTTTGTTGTTTCTTTAATGGTATCTGAAATTGCGATCAAGCCGGCCATCTTGTGAGAAAGTGCGACGAGCATGACCGTCTTTCCTTCTTCTTCAAGACTCGCGATTTTCTCTTCGACGTCCACTTTATAGGAAATCTTGCGCTCTTTGAATAGTAATCTGTTCCCGATAAGGACCTCTTTTTTCCCAATGTTTGCCTGCACGCCTTTTCCCTCAAAGGTGTAAAAATGAGCACTTTTTCCAAGCGTAATATTTTTTTCTTGTGCTTTTTTCACAACGGCCTCTGCGAGCGGATGCTGTGAATTTTTTTCCGCACTTGCAACCATCGCAAGTAACTCATTATCCTTAATGTCAAAGGCAATAAGGTCGGTAACCTCTGGTTTTCCCTTGGTAAGTGTTCCCGTTTTATCAAAGATTATTGTCGTCAATTTATCGGGAATTTCAAGTGCCTCACCATTCTTGATGAGAACCCCTAGCTCAGCTCCGCGCCCAACACCAACGGTTACTGCGGTTGGTGTCGCAAGCCCAAGGGCACAGGGGCAAGCAATCACAAGAACAGAGATTAAGGCGGTGAGACTAAAGAGGAGTGTGTTATGAAGAAATATGTACCAGACAACAAATGAAAGGATGGCAATGGCCAATACCGTTGGTATGAAGTAGCTTACTGCTTTGTCAGCAATTCTTTGAACCGGGGGTTTTGAGCCCTGAGCATCTTCAACGAGTTTGATAATTTGTGCAAGCATCGTCTCTTTTCCTATTTTTGTTGCTTTGAATGTGATAACACTGTTTTTGTTGAGCGTACCACCAATAACATTACTATCTTTCTTCTTCAAAACAGGAATAGGTTCTCCAGTAATCATCGACTCATCGATGTAACTTGCGCCATCGACGACAATCCCGTCAACTGGAATTTTTTCACCAGGTTTAACGAGAACGAAATCATTGATTTGAACATCCTCTATGGGAATTTTGAGCTCTGTTCCATTACGAAGGACAGTTGCTGTTTTCGGCCGCAACCCAATCAATTTTTTAATTGCCTCTGATGTCTTTCCCTTGGCTTTTGTTTCAAGATAACGTCCGAGCATCAAAAATGTGGCAAGAAGGACAGCTGTTTCATAGAACATAAAGTCGCGTGTAAGAACGATTTGGAAAGTGCCCATCACACTGGAAACGAATGCAACTCCAATACCCATCGAGTACATAACGTCCATGTTGAGGTTTTTGTTCTTAAGAGCACGATAGCCTGCACCAAATATCGGATAACTTATGTAAATAAAAATTGGAGTTGATATCACTAGCGAAATATAGGATAGCTGTTCCATAGAAATCCCCGGATGGACGTACATGAAAGCCATGAGCGGGATGCCAACTGCAAAACCGACAATTATCCTGTTGAGCTTTTCTTTTAGGTTTTTTTCTCTTGATTTTTGCTCAAGATATTGAGTTTCTTCTCCCTCCGCACCAAAGTATTGATAGCCCACGCCCTCGATTGCCTTTTTCATATCGGGTAATGATGTCATTTTTGGATTGTAGGTGACATAAGCCTTCTCAGAGCCAAGGTTAACATTTACGCTGATTACACCCCCTAGTGCACTCAATGCTTCTTCTATCGCCTTTGCGCACATCGCACAGGTCATACCGCCAACCTTCAAAACGACCTTTTCATTTATTGTGTCGTACCCTGCATCTTTTACAGCTTTTTCCAAGTCGGCTAGTTTCAATTGAGAAGGATCATATTCAACTTGAGCAGTCTCATTAGCAAGATTTACCTGCGCCTTTGTAACACCACGTAGCCTTGATAGGGATTTTTCAATGGTTAGTGCACATGTGGCGCACGTCATTCCCAAGACTTTAATTTCGGCCTTTTTTTGTTCTTTTACCATGAATAATATATCTCCCCAACAAGACTGCTATTATAATTCTAAATACTTTTACTAATGTCTGTTGTTTCTTTTTCAATAACTGAGGTGGCGCCAGTTATTACGACTATTTTGCCATTTAACATTCAAAGCCTCTAGTATAAATGAGATATACTATTTGTTGATAAAACCTATGACATTCAAATTAGTTTGAACCTCTTACGTTGACAAATAACTGATATTAGTTACAAGGCGTGGATGGAGGGTTGTATTTTTGTAGATAATTCTTTAATTTTCCTGATTTCCTTCACCATTCCTCCTCCTACGCCCTGAAGCATACAAGAAGTTTACACTAATTTAATTTCAATAATACTAAAGAAGATAAGAGAAAAAAAGAAGAGGATTTTGAGAGTATTTATAATAGTTATAATGTGCCTCTGGCTACAAGGAAACAGTTCCCTAGGGGATTGGGACCAGTGATATTTGCCCCTTCAAAAGGTATAGCAAATCTCTGACCAAATCGGATTGTTTCTGGCATTATTAGATTTGGAAAGTTTGGAAATACACCCCAAACTAATATCCTAAGTCTAATTGCTCTGCCTTCCAAATATCTGGTTCCATTCGTTCCATTGGTTCTATTGCTTTCTACAATGTTATAACTGCTTTTTCTCCCAAAAATGAGATAACGCCTGAATTATTTTGAGTCTCTGTACTCATTGTATTTGCACCAGCTGAAGCAGCTTCCAATACAATAAATGCTGCTATTATTCCTGTCACAAATATTCTTCTTTCCATTTTAGATCACCAATCATTATCTATAACAAAATGTTATATAAGTACATTATGTGACTATAATCACAAAATATACTTATTTTCGTGAGATTAAACTGATTTTCCCATCCTTACTCTCATGCCCTCCTAGAACCTGCAATTTCACAAAAGGTATTCTTTTAAAAACATAACCATGGAAACTACTTGTATGTTAATTATTTAGCAAAGAAACCCATGATCCATTCGCTTAAAAAATTGCTAATAATAATGACCGAAACGGCGAGTGCAACATGCCAAAAAATTGCTGAGTATGGATTTACTTTCTGCTCTTTTGCTATAAGATAGCTCAGAGCTATCAGCAATGACATGCCCCAAACAATTGAAAAAATTATTGCATATCCTGTCGGCAAAAAGAAAACCAGCAAAATAAAAATTAGTATTACAAAGAATCTTGTAATAAAATTAAGGAAAGTAGAGGCCCTCACCTCTTCAGATTTCTTGAGGTCTGATTCCTGATAAATGTGAATGCCTAGCGAGTCAGAAATATTATCAGCAATGGCAATCACTAATAGTGAACCGATAATACTCAACTTTGAATTAGTAATTCTACTTAAACCTATTATAAATGCCAAGCAGGTAACAATGGCTGAAGTAGCCCCAAAACTAAATTTAGTAAGGTGTGTCATGTTAGCATCAAGTCAAACTTGAGGATAAATAATGTAGATTTAATAGTTATTCATTTTTACAACTAATCCTTTATAAGCGCCCCGATAACAACTTACTTCCTCCTCCCACGCCTTTCTTAAAGCTATATCTTAAAAAATATACTTCATTTTATTTACAAACTAACAAGTGAAATAGTAATATACATCAAATAGGATATCCCACCCAATTTATTCAAAAGGGGTTTTTTTCTATGGACAAAACCGATGAAAAACAGCTGCTGGAAAAAGCCAACAAGCCTGGAAAAGATGCGATGAAACTACATCCATTTTATCATGGAAAAATTGAGGTTATTCCAAAATGTTGTATTAGAGATTTTAACGATTTCGCCATATGGTACACACCTGGTGTTGCAGAACCATGTAAAGAAATTCAAAAGCACCCATTAAAAGTATACGACTACACAAACAAATGGAATACCGTGGCCGTAGTAAGCGACGGAACCCGTGTACTAGGACTAGGAGATATTGGCCCGGAAGCAGGACTCCCAGTAATGGAAGGAAAATCGCTACTCTTCAAATACCTGGGAGGCGTAGACGCATACCCGATATGTCTAGATACAAAAGACCCAGATGAAATCATCCAAGCAGTGAAATGGCTTAAACCCAGCTTTGGAGGAATCAACCTCGAGGACATCGAAAAACCAAAATGTTTCTACATACTAAACAAACTCCGTAAAGAAATGGACATCCCCGTATGGCATGATGACCAACAAGGAACAGCAACGATTGTGACTGCTGGTGCAATTAATGCACTTAAGATTGTTGGAAAACCGCTAAATACTGCACTTGTTTCGATGATAGGTGCTGGTGCGGCAAACATTGCTATTGCGCGAGTCCTTATCGCCGCAGGAATCAACCAAAAAAACATCATTATGGCAGACAGCAAAGGTATACTACACACCTCAAGAAAAGATCTAGAAAAAGAAAAAAACCAAAACCCGGAAAAATGGACCATGTGCCTCAAATCAAACCAAGAAGGAAGAACTGGCCCAGCACAAGAAGCAATACAAGACACAGACATATGCATTGCAGCAAGCAAACCAGGACCAGGGACCATAAAAAAAGAGTGGATTACTAAAATGGCAAACGATTCTATAGTTTTTGCAACCGCAAACCCTGTACCAGAGATATGGCCTTGGGAAGCAAAAGAGGCTGGTGCAAGAATAATAGCAACAGGCAGATCCGATTTTCCAAACCAGATAAACAATTCACTGGGATTTCCAGGGATATTTAGGGGAACACTAGACGTCAGAGCAGAAACAATCACTGATGAGATGTGTATTGCAGCAGCCTACGAACTTGCAAAAACAGCAGAGGACCATGGACTAAATGATGAGTATATAGTACCAACAATGGATTCATGGGAGGTATTTCCTAGAGAAGCAGTTGCGGTAGGTCTAAAAGCAATGTCGCAAGGTATAGCAAGAATAAAACCATCAAAACAAGAGCTATACGAACATGCAATGGCAATGATAAAAAAAGCAAGAGATGAAACCCAGGTTCTGATGAAAGAAGGATTTATTGAAAAGGCACCTTGAATTCTAGAAAAGGAAAAATGTTATATTCAGTAAAATGTTCACGTCCTCTGGTTTTATATCCCAATCTACACTAACATAACTTACCTAAAATGCGCGTAGAAGGGGGAGCTTAAACATGAATCAGATAAAAACTATTTCTAAAAAAGATTTAAACAACTTCATAAATAAACTAATCCTGGATAAAAACTACGAAGTAGTCGGAGTAAAATCAAAGAGCAAAAGATACGTATTCGACATATTGGAAGATGCTAGCGAACTTTGTCTAGACCACGATGTCACAATCATCCCGCCAAAAAAATACTTCCTTCCACAATACGAAAAACTAATGGAATACAACCTGGAAAAACAATTTGAAGTAAAACCAAACATTGAGATAAAACCCAGAATAATCATAGGTATACATCCCTACGACGTCATAGCATTGGAACAAATGGATAAGGTTTATCTAGATTCACAAAAAGATGATTTTTACAAAAAACGACGTGAAAACACATTACTTATTGCCTCTGACATACAAAACGTATCAGACCGCTCCTTTGCAGCAAGCATGCACACAAACACAACAGACAAAGGATTCGACCTATTACTCACAGACATCGAAGATAAATACACAGTCACAATAGGTTCAGAAAAAGGAAAAAACCTACTTGAAAAATACGCAAAAACCGAAAACGCAAAAGAAGTTGATATTAAAAATATAGATAAAACCCGTAAAAAAACTCTCAACAAATATAAGAAAAAAGTAAATTTACCAAAAGAAGATTGGCCTTCTGTTCTTGTCGCTAACTACGACAGTGGTGTTTGGGAAGAGCGCTCCGATAAATGCATTGAATGCAGTTCCTGCACAATGGTTTGTCCAACTTGTTACTGTTACGATGTAAAAGATGAAGTTTCTCTTAATCTAAAAACCGGTAGTAGAATACGCACTTGGGATGGCTGTCTGCTTCGTGACTTCACAAAAATCGGAAGTGGAGAGTTTTTCAGAGAAGAGCGAAAAGAAAGATACAGACACAGATTCTTCAGAAAAGGTAACTATCTACCCGCAAGATATGGTTTTGTCGCATGCGTCGGTTGCGGACGCTGCGGAATTGCTTGCTTACCAGATATTGCAGACCCATCAGATGTTATGAGTAGTTTGGCTCATCATAGAAAATCAGATGATACTGCTAGATTTTTCATAAAACAAGAAACCAAAGTTGCTGAGACAAACACCATACACATTCCAAGAAAAGCAACAATCAAACGAATAGAAAAACTAACTGACGCAGAAAAACTATTTGAAATAGAACTGGACGACAAAAAACCACTAGGCCACAAACCAGGGCAATTCGTAGAAGTATCAATTTTCGGAATAGGGGAAGCACCATTCGGACTGACATCTTCACCAAGTGACTCACCAACATTTGAAATCGCAGTAAGAAAAGTTGGTAACGTGACTTCAAAACTACATGAGATGTCCGTTGGAGATAAAATCGGAATTCGTGGGCCACTCGGGAACGGATTCGATATTGAAAAACTAGAAAACAAAAACTTACTTTTGACATCAGGCGGAATAGGAATATACCCAATGAGATCACTAATTAATTATGTCCTAGACAAGAAAAACCGGAAAAAATTCAAACAGATAATAATACTCTATGGGGCAAAACGTCCAAAAGAAATACTTTTTTTAAATGAGATGGAAGAATGGAAAAAATGCGATGACACGACATGCAAACTAACGGTGGATAGGTGCGAGCAAGGCGAATGCTGGAGCGGTGACATAGGCCTAATAACAACGCTATTTCCTAAAATACGGGTAGATAAACTAGATTCAAAAAACACAATCGCTGTTGTAGTCGGTCCACCTATAATGTATAAATTTGTTATAAAATCTTTACAAACAATGGGCATACCTGATGAGAATATTTTTGTTTCTTTAGAACGACGCATGAAGTGCGGCGTTGGGAAATGCGGTCACTGTCAGATAAATGGAATCTATGTCTGCAAAGAAGGCCCCGTGTTCAATTATAAAGAAATAAAAGCGTTACCGGAGGCGTTCGAATGAAACAGAAACCACGCGTTGCAATCTTCGATTTTGCTGATTGCGAAGGATGCGAACTTGAAATCGCTGACTTGGAGGAGGAAATCCTTAGTCTATTGGAAATCGTCGATATTGTTTCCTTCCGTGAAGTAATGAAGGAACATTCTGACAGTTACGATATTGCTATTGTCGAAGGTTCGATTATGCGACCAATGGATGAGAAACGGTTGCGTGATATTCGTAGCAAAGCAAAGATTCTTGTTGCACTGGGTGCCTGCGCTACCATTGGTGGTGTCAACAAAATACGAAACCAATGGATGCATGATGAGGTAGTTAGAGCCGTCTACGGAGATGCTCCGGTTCAGAGAAATGAGTTGTTCAATGTGTCCAAAACCAAGGCAATAAACGAGGTCGTCCCAGTAGATTATTACATACATGGATGCCCTATTGATCGTGATGAATTCAAACATGTAATCACCGCACTTGCTTTAGGAAAAAAACCAGAAATACCTCGATATCCAGTGTGTGTTGAATGTAAAAAGAACGAAAATATCTGCCAATTCGAACTAGGGGCTTATTGTCTTGGCCCTATCACTCGTGCTGGTTGTAAAGCAATTTGTCCAACACATAACAGTCCATGTGAAGGATGTCGTGGGTTAATAAAAAAAGCAGAAACCGAGTGTGTTTGGCAAGTGCTGGAACGATATAATCTGTCGTATGAAGATATACGACGGCGATGTACAATGTATAATTATGGAAACGAGGAGTGTCAGGTCGATGAGTAATGATTTTTCTATTCACGTAGAGCATTTGACCCGGGTAGAAGGTCATGGTAATATTGAATTGGATGTTAAAAACGGAAAAATCGAAAAATTACAATGGAATGTGGTCGAAGCACCACGTTTCTTTGAAGCGATGCTGCGTGGACAACAATACAATGAACTCCGACCGATCACATCAAGAATATGTGGGATTTGCTCAATTGGTCATTCCCTTGCTTCACTGAAAGCAACTGAAGATGCATTGGGTATTAAAATCACAGAGCAAACTGCGCTTCTGCGCAGACTAGCAATTCATGGGGAAAACATGCAGAGCCATATTCTACATATAGGTTATCTTGCTGCTCCAGATTTATTGGGTGTTGGTAGCGTATTTCCGTTGATCGGATCAAAACACACAGATACAGTGCTAAAGATTGTTAAATTACATCGTCTGGCAAATGAAATGTCAGACCTTATTTGTGGTCGCACGATTCATCCTATTCGATTAATTGTTGGAGGTTTCTCTGCGATACCGACTGAAAAGCAACTATTGGCTCTACGCAAAAGACTTGAGGAAAGCAGGACCGCAACAAATGATGTTGCTCAGGTGATCTTAAGTGTTGCCGATAAGCTTCCTGATTTCACCAGAGAAACAGAATACATTGCATTGAGTCATGATGATGAATATGCTTTGTATGATGGAGTGATTAATTCGACGGATACAGGGAAATTCCAGGATTACAAAAATTATCAGTCTATCACTAACGAATATTTTGTTTCCCATTCAACTGCAAAATATGCTAAACACAACAGAAAATCATACATGGTGGGAGCACTTGCTCGTTTTAATTTGAATAGCAGCCAGTTACATCCTAAGGCAAAAGATATTGCTAAGATGTTTGGTTTAAAACCAATCAACTGCAATCCTTTCATGAACACTATTGCACAGTTGGTAGAGTTTGTGCATAGTACTGAGGATTCAATTCATTTAATTGATAAGATTCTTGAACGAGGGCTCAAAGAGGAAAAACCAGTGAAAGTAAAGGTAAAAGCAGGTAGGGGTGTTGGTCTGGTGGAAGTACCTCGTGGTATTCTTATCCATGATTATACGCTAAATTCGAAAGGATATTGCACAAAAGCAAACTGTATTATTCCAACGAATCAAAACCATGCGAATATACAGTTGGATATGGAAAAGATGGTACCTGAAATCATTGATCGACCACCCAAAGAAATAGAGCTTACGCTAGAGATGCTTGTGCGCGCATACGACCCATGTATCTCATGTTCCACACATTACCTTGATGTAAAATTTGTATAACTGCGAATTGATACCATGAAAGCAGGTATTATTGGTGTAGGAAATCCGTTGAGAAGAGATGACGGCATCGGCATAGTTCTTTTAGAAAAACTCATTGAAAAAAAGAGCGATTTGCCAGAAGGCATAGAATACATTGACGGCGGTACCGGAGGGATGAATCTTCTTCACATTCTTGCTCTTTTTGACGTTGCACTAGTTATAGATGCAGTAAAGTTAAATGGATGCCCTGGTGAGTCAAAACTTTTCAAATCAGAGGATGTGCGCAGTAAAAAGTCGTCTATAAACATATCAACGCATGAGTCAGATGTTTTGAAAATAATAAATCTTTCAAAAGAACTTGGTGAGATTCCAGATCAACTTTTTATATTTGGCGTTCAACCAAAGGACGTTTCACAAGGGGATAATCTATCGCCAGAATTGCAAAAGTCAATTCCGTTACTCACGTCTAATTTGAAAAATGAAATAACTAAAATTTTTGATGGAAAAAGGAAATAAGACTTTATGCCCAACCCATTATGAGTCTTTGCTTTTTCCAAATCCCAGACTTGCTACCTCTTTTTCTATTACCTGGGTTTTTGTTTTGTTTACACCATCTATCATATGAATTTTATTGGTTAATTTCATAAGGTCCTTGATATGACTGACTTCTGCTCTTATGATTATATCATAATCTCCTGCGGTAACTGATATTTTTCTGATGTTTTCTATTTTTTCCATTTCTTTTATGGCCTTGTTGTAATCGCCAGGCTGCATTTCTGTCAGTATGTATGCTTTTATCATATTTTTCACTCCCACTATTCTCGGTGAATGTAGATTCTAATAGAACACTCTATTTTTACAAATCTAATTTTTCCCGTCCTAGTGCATTATTGAAAACCGTATGGCAAAGATGCCTAAATAGTTTTCTTCCAGAGAGACATGTAAAACCTCTAGCTTTATATCTTGGTATAAATATTCAGGTCGCCACCAAAAATTGATTGAGAAATGAAGAACTTTTGTCTTTATTTCTCTCTATTTTTATTCTATAACTTCTCCAAGAATCATTCCTTCAATTCTCACTGGTTGTAATTTACTGGCAAGTGTCTTTGCATCATCAAGTTTTCTTTTGTTCTCAGAATAAATTGTGAACAAAGGTTGTCCCGCTTCAGCTCTTTCTCCCTTCTTGAATTTTAATATGATTCCAGCACCTTTGTCTTTTGGGGATCCAGCGGCCCGTGCAATCTTGATAATTCCTCTGTTGTTTATCGTCTCGATATAGCCATCTTTTGGTGATGGTAAATCATACGTGTATTTTCCAGGTGTAATATCATCAGATTTTATATCTGGATTTCCACCCTGGGCACCAATTATCTCTCTGAATTTTTCTAAGGCTTTTCCTGATTTCAATGTTTTCTTTGCAAGTTCCACACCTTTGTTTGGTGCTGCTGCCCCTCCAAGTTCAAGTAGTATTCCTGCGATACTCAATGATTTCTCGATGATGCTATTGGGTTTTTCCGCCCCTTCGAGTATCGATAAAACTTCTTTTATTTCTAAAGCTGGACCAATGGCTCTACCAACAGGTTGCCCTCCGTACGTAATAGCGCAACGTGTTCGTATGCCAAGTTTCTCACCAAGTATTATAAAATCTCTTGCTAAGCTTCTTGCATTCTCGATGGTTAGTACTTTTGTCCCTTCACCTATGGGAATATCAATGACGCAGTATTCTGCTCCGATGGATTTTTTCTTTGCCATAACCGACGCTAAAACTTGCCCGTGCGGATCTAAGGATAACGGATATTCCACTTTGATGATGGCATCGTCTACTGGTGCCAGATTTACCCCGCCACCCCATACCAATGTTCCTCCAACGGCCTGTGCAATCCTTTTAATTGATTGCGCATCATATGTTACATTACATATAACTTCCATTATATCTGCTGTACCGGCTGCTGAGCTTATGGCTCTTGATGATGTTTTTGGTATTATTAGACCATTGGCAGCGACAATTGGAACTGTTATTGGCGCATATTTATTTCCAGGTACTCCTCCAATACTATGAACATCTAGAATGGGAGATACGTCCCAATCGATTGTTTCGCCCGTTCTGACCATTGCCATAGTAAGACCATGGATTTCGTCCATGTTCATCCCGTTTATCTGAATTGATGTTGCGTAGGCTGCAAGTTCAATATCTGAAAGACTACCTGATGCGATATCATCAACGATGATGTCGATTTCTTCCTGAGTCCAGGTATTACCATAAATCTTTTTTCTGATGAAATCTATGGATGTAGGGCGAGATGCAGGAACAATATTTACAGTCGTGCCATCTTTCAGATTAAGGTCGTTCCACAACTCAACAAATGCTCCAACTTCGCCATTGCATACTACAGTATCAGTAATGTCAACCAATGCAGAAAGACTCTTACCTTTATCGTTGATCACTTTTACTCTATCGTGAATATGTAAACCTAAATCTTCAGCATCATCTTGGCATAGTAGTATTTCGTACACACCTTGAGTTATATCGATTCGTTTCACTTTGTACTCGTTTTTATCATCCATAAAGTTCACTCCATTCAACTTTTTCTCCCCATTTTTGAAGCGCTCGCGCAAGTTCTTTATGATCCATTGCATATTTTTCTACAGAAATCTTTTTTGTTGCTGCATCAACAGCCTGTCGCATTGCCTTAGCACCCGCAATGGTTCCATCTGGATGGCCGTGTATGCCGCCTCCTGCTTGTAAAATCACGTCGTTTCCAAACGCTTCGATCTCATAATGCACTACACCTGGATAAAGTCCACCTGAAGAAACAGGAAATGTTTTTTCAAAGCCGTACCAATCGCTCTTCAAAAAGTTGTCAATTTCTTTTACTTCTTTTATGTCGCCTTCCATTTTACCTTTTGCTGAACCAGTATGTAGTTGATCACCACCACATAACCTGACAAGTACTGCCAAAGGAAGCATTGCTATCCCGTGTTTTTTATTTCTTGTAATTGCACCATGCATTGTTCTATGTACATGTATGGGAAGATTTATCGATTCATCATTTCTCAAAGCCTGAAGTGCTGAAAAGCCAGCAGTAAGAACGTCTATCATGAGCATATTTGCCCCACGTTCTATTACTTGATCTGCCCGCTCAAGTATTTCTTCCGCCCCAGTTGTAATATTTACTGCATATAGAACAGTCCTGTTGCTTTCCTCTTTTATTCTATTAATCTTCTCCATGACTTTATCAAGTCTCTCCAGCATTGGACAAAATGTTTGGTCAGTCAGAGTTTCATCATCTTTGATTAAATCGCATCCTCCTATGCCTGCGTTATATGCAACCTCGGCGGTTTCTTTTGGGTTAAGACCTACTTTTGGTTTTATTATTGTACCGACATGAGCTCTTCTTTCTTTTTGCGTTCCAACTAGTTTACGTACTCCTTCTATACCAAACCGCGGACCTTTGAACTCCGCCACAAAACTTTTTGGAAGTTTAATATCAATAAGTCTAACGTTAGTTAGTGCCCCCAAACCAAAAAGATTGCCAGCAACAGTAGCAAGAAACTGGGGGATATTTTCGATTTCAAACAATGCAACTGGAAAACCAATTGTTACAATCGGACCATCAATTGCAAGAACTCTTGCTCCTAATCTTTCATCCACTGTTTTTCCCTTTGTCGAGATCTCTGTCCAAGTTCCTGTAGATTGCTCTGCTGCAATGGCCTTTGCAGCTCTTTCAATCGGCAAAGTACTCTCAACATAATATGCGCACTCTATAAATTCCATTCATTTTCCTCCTTAAACTCCTTCTTTATTAAATCGTATGCGGCAGAAGGTGCGATTACTCCTTTCTCAGTTATGACGGCATCAATATACTCTGCTGGTGTAGCATCAAATACAGGATTGCGGAACTTAACATTTGGGAATTTTGCAGGGTCGGCGATTTCTCTTGCGTCCCTTTCTTCAATTTTAACCATTTCGCCTTTCAAACTCTCCGGCGAGAACTTGTAAGTCTCTGCGCAAACATAGAACGGAATCCTTGTTTCATTGGCAATTAGAGCGATTTGTGATGTACCAATTTTGTTAATCACCGTACCATTTGAGCAGACCGTATCGGCTCCTACAAATACTGCCTTTATATCTTCATCTTTAATTATATAGCGCACTGCAGAGTCTACAATCAATGTTATATCAATGTCGTTCTCGGCCAACTCTTTTACAGTTAAAAAACCCTGATTCCAAGGTCTAGACTCGGTAGCAAACACTCTAATCTTTTTTCCTTCTTTATGAGCCTCAATAAATACTGATAGAGCCGCGGAACTATTGCAATGCGTCAGCAAAGCATCAGAAGTGTTCACTCTTTTTGCTCCGTATACTCCGATAGTCGTAATTGCTTTCAAAGAATTTTGAATAAACTTTTGCGCTCCACTGTTTATACTCTTTTTGAAATCATTCACATTGTTGTCCTTTGCTTCTTGCAGAGTCAATCGCAAGGCATTTTTCAAAGATATGGCAGTCGGTCTTGTTTTAACTAGAGCCTGCGCCCCTTCATTTAAAAGTGTCTTTAGTTCGTCTAGATTATTTCCTTTGTAACTGTCAGCAAGATTGTTTATTGTTTCAGCAACAAATCGTGCGATTTTTCCTGCTCCCCTCACACGCATCGTGTAAATTTCATCTGCAGCCTTGCAGAACCATTCCGGTAAGCCTATATCTTCCATCCCCTTTTACATGGCTATGGATTTTAAAATCTTTTTGATTGCATTTCATGGTATGTTACAAACTTCTGTTTCGTCTTCAGATGCTACCTGAATCGTTGATTCAATGATTTTATATTTCTTTGCTAAGTATTCGTTTATTTTTGAGATTAATATCTCCTGCTTTATCTGTAATTTATCCGGATATAATTTTACATGAGCCGAGAACACTAGCATATCGGGTGTGATGGCCCATATGTGGACATTGCGGAGTTCTTTGACCTCTGGAAAATTATTTTTTAAATCATTACCGATTATATCGATATCTAATCCTTTTGGAGCAGTCTCAAGTAATACTCGTGTTGAATCTTTTAAAATTCCCCATGCCCAGTATAGGATTAACGCTGAGATACCGATGCTTACCAATGGGTCGATAAGGGTCCATCCTGTATACATGATAATGAGTGCTGCAAGAACTATTCCAACTGAAGAAACAGCATCAGCAAACATGTGATAAAATACTCCCCTGATGTTCAGATTTTCTTTATGTGATCCTCTGAGAATCAAGATACTTGCAGCATTTACGGCAAGACCAATGAATGCGATTACAAGCATCTCCAAACCAAGGATTTTGATAGGGTTGATAATTCTGAGGGCTGCTTCATAGATGATGATTCCCACAACAAGAAGAAGGAACAAACCATTCACAAACGCCGCTAATACTTCTGCTCTATAGAGACCAAACGTCCTATGATGACAAGGGGGTTTTGCTGCAATAAATATGGCAACTAGACTTATACTAATTGCAAATGCATGGGTGAACATATGTCCTGCATCGCTTAGTAATGCCATGCTATTGCTCAGGAAACCACCGATTAGCTCAAGGATCATTGTTGTAGTTGTAATTGAGAGCGATAATATGAGTTTCTTTTGTTCAACAGTTCGAAATTCAAATAAATGTTGAGACGATGCATTTTTAGTTGTCTGTTCTTTCATGCCTATTCTCATCCTGTTTACTTTAGAATTTTATCCGCTACCTCTCATACTTATATCGCGAATCCCTTCTTTTACTTTCAGATGCTGTAGAGAAATAAGCGAAAATGTCTTAAAGCTTGACGATATGTCAGCAAATTAGTTAATGAATGATTTGTATGATTTGAATGAAAAGACTTTTATATCACTCATATCATACCGTCTGTTCCGAGGTAAAGATAATTATGAAAAAACCGATGTTTTATGGCAGTACAACAGTAGGTGAACGAGGACAGATAGTACTACCAGTAAAATTACGTAATGATTTCAAAATAAACAAAGGTGACAAGCTTTTAGTTATTGTAGATCCACATGGGTCTCGCATTAATTTAGTTAATCCAGATACTATGAGTAAATTTCTAGATATTATGAGTGAAAATATTAATCAGATGAAATCCAAAATAAAGCAAAAGTGATATTTATGGTAGAAACAGGAAACGAAACAACCCAGATTACAAAACAGTTCAGATGCCCTAATTGCGGTAACAGCATAACCTATAATGGACTGCCTGGCGAACGCCTCATTGTCACTTGTCCATCCTGTGGCACAAAGGGAAGAGCGACCATCCCTCAGATTGCCGTAACAAATAGTAATTCTGCTATTGAAATCTCACACCTCAGGAAAGTTTTTGGGGATTTTGCCGCAGTGGATGATGTTTCATTTTCTGTAAAAAAAGGAGAAATATTTGGTTTGCTAGGCCCAAACGGCGCTGGAAAATCCACCATAATCAGAATGTTGTGTACTCTGAGTAGACCTACTCAAGGCTCTGCAACAGTCGCTGGTTTTAACATTGTAAAACAGGACAGCAAAGTGAGGGAACATATAGGTCTTGTATCTGAGAAAATGATAATGTATGATCAGCTAACTGCAAGAGAGAACCTCAAGCTTTTCGGAAAGTTGTACAATATCCCAAAGAACGTTCTTAATAAGAGAATAGACGAATTGCTGAGTTTTGTACGAATGGAAAAATGGGCAAGCCACAGGATAAGCACATTTTCAACAGGAATGAAACAGCGGATTAATGTCATCCGTGCGCTGGTCAACCAACCTGAAATTCTGTTTCTTGACGAACCAACACTCGGTTTAGACCCGCAATCTACTGCAGAAATACGAGAGCTTATTCGAAGAATTAATACTGAAAATGGAACTACCATCATTCTTACGACGCACATAATGGCCGAGGCCGATATCCTGTGTAATAGGATAGGAGTCATTGATCATGGAAAAATTGTAGCTCTGGATACGCCTTCAAATCTAAAAAAACTTGTCTCTGGAACAGATACATCAGCGTTTGAAATTGAAATATCCAATCTCGAAGCTGGCATGATGTCGTCATTACAATCTCTGAGTTCTGTTAAATCGCTTGTTCAGGAAGATCCGACGCACCTGACAGTTCGCGCGAATGGTGTAGATTCATTTGATAGTATCGTTGATAACTTGCGGAAAAATGGTGCAAAAATAATAATGATGAAAAATCTTGAGCCCACACTCGAAGATGTATTTCTGCACCTGACTGGGCGTGATGCAAGAGAAAAAGTATCCGAAAATAGTAACCAGAAAAGCAGATTTGGACCGCACGGACGACGTAGAACCACGAGGATAAGGTAGGTGAAATTATGAGTGCAAGAAATGTAGTACGCCATAGTTTATGGATTTGCTGGAAAGATTTGCTGGAATTTAGCAGGAGTAAATTGCGACTAGTAATGTTAGTTCTTATGCCACTATTCATGATGGTCATGGTTGGTTTTATTTTTCCATCTGGAGATTCTATGATCAGCAATCAACCGATTGCACTTGCAAACCAAGATAATGGTACAATGGGCAGTTCCTTTGTGTCACAACTTAATTTAATAAACAACAAAACAGGTATGATGGATCTTAGTTCCGCAAAAGATTTTAATGATATAAAAAACAAAATCCAAAATAGCGAAGTGAACGGCGGAATCATCATACCAGAAAACTTCTCATCGAATATTTTTACGGGGAAGCAGGGTTATATTACAATTGTCATTGATCAATCCAATCCTCAGATGGCTGCGATGATTCAAGTCGCTCTCTCAAAAACTATTGAGGCAATGGGTGAACAAGCGGCTATCTACAATCTCAGCAGTCGCTTGCATGTGTCTCCAATCCAAGCAACCAGCATGGTGAAACCATATAATGTTGGGCTTCAACCTGTACCTGAAGGGAAAACAAACTACTTCGAGTTTGTTGCACCAGGAATTATTGCGATGGTAGTCATGATGGCTCTCATGACTGGACTGCCGCATGCCATTTCCTATGAAAAAGACATGGGAACTCTAGATGGTATGCTTGCAGCACCAATAAACCGACTATCAATAATACTTGGAAAGGTAATGGCCCAGACGATTCGAGGTATGATTCAAGGTTTTATCATACTTCTTTTGGCGGTGGTTCTCTTTGGTGTTGTCATCGAGGGAAGCATCCTATTGGTAATTGCTCTTATCATTCTAACTGTCTTTAGCTTCGTTGGTCTTGGTATCTTAATCACATCGTTTACTGATAAAGAAGAAACTGCAACCATGGTGATGATGACTTTAATGTTCCCGATGATGTTTCTTTCCGGTGTGTTCTTCCCATTGCAACAGATGCCCGGGTATATGCAGACTTTCGCACATTTCCTTCCGTTGACCTATGCAACGACAGCGCTAAGAAAGGTGATGGTTTTGGGCGCTGATATACCTGCGGTAGCAACTGAGATAACGATACTAGTCGGATTTGGTGTTATCCTCCTGTTGATTGCAGTACCTATGTTCAAGAGAGCCATGAGCAGGTAATCTCTCCTTCTTTTCTCCTTATTTTTAATAATATGGGAAAACTAATTAAGCAAGTTTATACTTGCCGGAAAGGCATAAGTGTTCGTTTTATCTATTATATGGAGCATATTTGAAATGGAAAAAAATTCAGCAACTATACGAAAAGGAACAGAAAAAGATCTCGATGAATTCTTCGAGCTATACTGGATTTCATCACTTGAGCACATGGGCTACAATGAGAGACTTGATGCATTAAAGCCAAAAGAGAAATGTAAAGATTACATTGTAAATCGTCAGAGAGAATTTTTGAAAAGTAAGGATGAGTTTTTCTTTGTTGCTGAAGATAAAGATAAAATAATCGGTATGATAACGGGCCATACCGCAAAAAGAGACGAAGCAGAAGTATATATTGTAGAAAAAGTGGGTTACATAGATGAATTGTGCGTGGCGCCTGAATACAGAAAAAGCGGTACCGGCAGAAAATTAATGGAAAAACTGTTGGAAGAATTATTCGGTAACGGTGCTGAATTTGCAGGTTTAGGTGCTGCTTACAAGAATGTGGCAATCAATTTTTATAAATCATGTGGTTTTACTCCAGAAAGCGTTTGGATGGTTAGAGAAAAGGGTCACAAAGAACCAACACAAGATAAGTAGAAATTTTTTAGTTTTTTACACTAATTTCATTTCCAAAAAACTATTATTTCAATTTCATCGTAGTCTGATTTTAACGTCCAGAGGTTCAAATCCATTCCCCTGCATAAAATTGTTTTACACTGATTTCATTTCGAAATCATAAAAACCAAAAGTGCTCAACAAACTCCGCTCTTTTATGTGCGTCTTTATAGCTCATTGAATGCCCTACCATTAACGCCAGTTCATGATGTTCGTGGGTCAATATTCTCCTTCTTCTCCTTGGATCATTATAGACGTTAGCTCTCATCCAAATTTCGTTTTCAGGAATTTTGTGTCTAAGGTGCACAGGTAGTTCATTTTGAGGTACCCAGCCATGAAGAGCAATATAATCACCCATAATCTTCCTGCTTTTTGATAAAACTTTAAAGTGTATCCATGGCTCATGCGTCCAAACCGATATTACTCTTTTATTGTAGTTTCCGTCTTTCGTAAGACCAAATCTGCAGTACGGGCATACAATGGTATCTACGTGGGGTTTTGGTTTGCCACAGCGTCTACAAAATTTTCGTCTCTCTTTAAAATCCATGACTATTTTCGGCTCTGGATATGTAACTACTGTTTGAGCTCCTTTAATTAGCGGATCTGAACTTTCAAAAAGAGAGTCATGAATTGATTTATTTTCTGCATCGTTTTTATTCCTTAGTTCTTCTCTGCCCAAGACTAAGGCATTTTTTTTCATCCCTGTCCCGCTCCAAAGTTGATATCGCTTATCTAATATATAATTGTGTATTATCGTTTTACAAGATCGTACTCAACTTTGTATTCACCAGGGTCTCCTTCAGATATTTTGAAGTTTTTCTCACGGCAAAGCGTGAGCATTGGGACATTATCTTTTAATACAACGCCGTAGAGTTTTTTCACACCTTTGTCCTTTGCTATTTCAATGGTATAATCAATGAATTCAGAGCCAAGTCCAAGTCGTTGCCATTTGTCAGTTACAACAAGTGCGTATTCTGCTTCATCAGTGCTTCCAGGTTTCAGTATCACTCTAGTTACACCTAAGAATCGATGTTTATCTTTTTCTTTTACTTCGGCAACAATTGCGATTTCTCGGTCGTAATCTATGTTGCAATAACGCGTTCTCATTTCATGAGGCGTATCTTTTAAAATTCTGAAGAATCTGAATCGAACGGTTTCTTGTGAAAATGTTTGGAACATATCAAGCCACAGTAGTTCATCCTCTGGTTTTATGGGTCTGAACAGTACTTCAGTTCCATCTTTCAGTTTTACCGTTTTTACGTATTTGGTTGGATAAGGCATTATGATGAGATGTGGTTTATCTTTCCAGTCTTTATCAAGGATAATTCTTGCATCAACAGCGATAAGCTCGTCACCAGAGGCAATGAGTGGGTTGATGTCTATTTCTTTGATTTCAGGATAATCTATAATCAACTGCGAAAAATTAACTAGGGTTTCTTCAACTTTCGTCATATTCACTGGTTGGAGCCCTCTAAATCCTTTCAAAAGTTCATATGCCTTTGTCTTTTCAATGATTCTTTGTGCAAGCACTTGGTTTAGTGGTGGAAATCCGATCGATCTATCTTTGAAAAGCTCGGTGTAGATACCACCAAGACCAAAAAGGATAGCAGAACCAAAGACGGGGTCTTTTTTGGAACCCATTATTAGCTCATAACCGTGGGTCTTAATCATTTTCTGAATTGTTACGCCCAATATTTTTGCATCAGGTACTTTTTCTTTTGCCCTTTTTACCATTTCTTTGAATGTTTTTTTAACATCATCTTTACATCTCAAATCAAGAACAACGCCACCTACGTCACTCTTGTGTGTTATTTGTGGCGAATGTATTTTCATGACCACCGGATATCCAATTTTTTCTGCAAGCTGTGCTGCTTTATCCTCAGTTTCTGCGACAGTCGGCTTAGTTGTTTTAATTCCATAAAGTTCAAGGAATGTTTTTGATTCAATTTCATTAAGAAGTTCTCTTTTTTCTTCTTCCGCAGCATCCAATATTTTTTTGATAGTTTCCCTGTGAGCTGGATTTTTTATATGCAATTCTTCGGGAGTTTCGTATAGCTGTGCAAGGTGCCGCTCATAATGGTAAAGATACATATAAGATTCTACAGCTGCATCCGGCGTGTCGTATGTTGGAATATTATTTGTGTTGAGAATTTGCCTTGCATGTATTACACTTGCCTCACCCATAAAAGAAGTAATGATGGGTCTTGTTGTTTTTCTAGAAATATCAATGAGTCTCTCGGCAAGTTTGTCTGGATTGGCTACAACTTGCGGAACACAAAGAATCAACAACCCATCGATGTTTTTATCTTCAAGACATATCTCTATTGCCTTTTGATAGCGCTCTTCATCTCCGTCTCCAATAATATCAACAGGGTTTCCATGGCTCCAAGTGGGGGGGAGCACCTTGTTGAGTTTTTCCATTGTTTCGTCAGAAAGTTTTGCAAGGGCCCCGCCCTTTTCAATTACTGAATCGGTTGCAAGAACTCCCGGCCCACCAGCATTAGTAATAATTGCAATGTTGCGTCCTGGCGGACGTGGTTGTTTAGCAAGAATTGATGAGCAATTAAACAAATCTTCAATATTGTTTACTCTGACTATTCCTGCTCTTCGAAATGCAGCATCATATATTGCATCTTCGCCAGCCATTGCACCAGTGTGTGATGATGCAGCCTTTGCTCCCTCTTTGAACCGGCCAGATTTAATAACAATAATTGGCTTTGCTCGTGCAAAACTCTTTGTGGCGCTCATGAATTTTTTCGCATCAGTAATAGATTCAATGTAAAGAACAATACTCCTTGTATGAATGTCCATTCCAAAGTAATCAATTAAATCTCCATAGTCGACATCAAGCATCGATCCAACAGAAACAAATGAACTAAAACCCACTTTTGATGCCTGTGCCCAATCAAGAATTGCTCCGCAGACTGCACCACTCTGAGAGAAAAGTGCAATATTGCCGCGTTCAGGCATTGAACCTATAAATGTTGCATTTAAATTTAGATATGGAACAACAAAGCCGACACAGTTTGGACCGACTATTCTCATCTTATATTTTTCTTTGATTTCTAATAATTTTTTTTCTAGTGCGACTCCTTCAGCACCTATCTCTTTAAACCCTGCCGAAATAATCAAAATTCCTTTGATGCCTTTTTTTCCGCATTGCTCAACAATATCAAGAACTGTTTGGGCTGGAGTTGAGATAATTGCAAGGTCGACAGCTTTAGGTACATCTTTAACTGATGGGTATGCTTGTACTCCCTGGATACTTTCATATTTTGGGTTCACAGGATATACAACGCCCTCGTATCCAGATCCAATAAGATTTCGAAAAACTCTATACCCGGCAGATCCAACGGTGTTGGATGCTCCAATCACGGCGATACTTTTCGGTTTAAATATGTAATCAAGATTCTCAACACCCATTGGTGTTTCCCTCCTTTAAAATATGGCAGTGACCCCATAACAGTGAATAACTAATAAGTTTATCGCAGTCATCTTATAATTTCCAATAGGGGCGAAGCAGATTTTTCAATTCAGAAACTAATCTTTCTACTTCCCCGGTTTTTGTGTCAGGGATGTCCTTTTCTTTTATGTAATCCTCTCTACTAGCAAGACCACACATTATATTATAATAAGATTGTACACTCCCAGAACTATTGTATCCTCCACCAAGAAGAACGAGTAGCTTGTTGCAGGTAGATGAAGACAAAGCCATCATTTTTTTTGCAAGCTGATAATAAATCGCATAAGTTAGGTTTAAATCTGCCAATGGATCAGTATGATGCGTATCTACCCCTGATTGATAGATTATTATTTCTGGAGCAAATTGTTTTGTCAACCCCGGTACAATTTCATCAAAGGCTCTGATAAAACTTGTGTTTCCAGTACCAGGTGGTAATGGAAGATTGACTGTAAATCCCTCTCCGGCACAGTCACCTATTTTTTCCATACTTCCGGTCCCAGGATATAGCGTTCGTCCATCTTGATGAAATGAAACTTTAAGCACCGTCGGATCATGATAGTAAATTTCCTGCGTTCCATTTGAATGATGTACATCTAGATCGACCACTAGAAACTTTTTCAATTTGTGTTTTTCACGTAGATACTCGATCACTACGGCAATGTCGTTAAAAAAACAAAAACCAGATGAGAATTCTTTACTTGCGTGATGGAATCCGGCAAGCGGATTAACCATGCACTGATAACCTTCAAATAATTTTTCTCCTGCAAGAATTGTACCTCCTGCTGCAAGACTTGCATATTCATAGATGCCTTTGGGTGCTGGCGTATCAAGCGAAAGCATGCCTCCATTACGGCTCAATTCTTTTATTCTCTCTACATAACTCTTGCTATGTACTCTTAGCAAGTCTGTCTCAGTTGCTTTCTTTGGTGTAAAAACTTCTACTTTGCTTAGTATGCTTTTTTCTTTTAGCAAAGCCATTGTTTTGCCTGGCTTGTCTCCTACTAAAGGATGATCTATGCCAAGATCATATTTGTTGTAGTCTTCGTGATAGACAATTCCGATTTTCATTTGTTTTCGCCTATAATCGATTTGCTAATACCCCTTATCTGATAATCCTATTTAACTTTAGTTTTTCTTTTTATTTCTCCAATTTTATGTTATTTCCAATAATTTATGGAATTTTTTGGTTTTATACCACATAATATAGGTAATTTACCAATAATTTTAAATATGACTTTGCCCATTATATATTAGTATGGCACGATATTACTTATCATGGTTTGTATTTCTCATGTTAAGTAAGTCGATAATGAGCGGAGTGGTTTTTACATGACCAAAGTAAAGAAATATCTAAAAAGAAAACAGGAAAAAAATAAGCTGATGAAAATAACCGTCGTTCTAGTTATTGTCACAATGAGTGTTGTAGGTATATCTGGTTGCTTAGGCGTACAAAAGAACACAATAAAAGTTGAAGGTGCATTTGCTCTGCAACCGATGATGCAGATATGGGCGACAGAATACGAAAAAACCCACACCAACGTCACCATCGATATCAACGCAAATGGAGCTGGAGCCGGAATGGCTGACGCATTAAAAGGAATCGCAAACATCGGCATGGTCTCTAGGGCCGTCAACAACTCGGAAATAAAACAAGGAGCGTTTTGGGTGTCAGTCGCAAAAGATGCTGTCGTTGCAACAATGAACTCAGATAATCCTGTGAAAAATATTATCCTTTCAAGAGGTGTGACAAAACAACAATTTAAAGACATTTTCATTACTGGAAACATCTCGACCTGGGGACAACTCGTGGGAAATGATAGCGTCACCGATAAAATCATTGTCTATACTCGGTCTGATGCCTGTGGAGCTGCAGACACGTGGGCAAAATTCATGGGAAAATACGTCCAAAATGATATCGGATCTCATGTAGACATTGACAGAATCTCGGCGGTAAATGGGGATAATTCACTTGTCGCTGCAGTCCAAGGAAACAGATTTGCGATTGGATATGATAATACGGGGTATGTCTATACAAAGAAACTTGCAGACAACACGGTCGTACCAGCAGATGGGGTACTTCCAGTACCTATTGACCTGAACGGGAACGGAACACTCGAGCTAAAAGAAAACGTCTATGCGAACCGAACGACAATGGTGAATGCAATCTTAGGCAACGTCTATCCTTCGCCACCCGCACGAGTAGAGAATTTGGCTACCTTGCATAGTTTCACTGGAATCTCACGGGACTTTGTCCACTGGATCTTAACCACAGGACAACAGTATGTGCTCGATGCAGGCTTTGTTCCTCTACCACAAGCAACCATTGATTTACAGCTGCAATATCTGGAAAATGGAACACGACCTGAAATACCCAAATAAGATTCCTTAAGGAGTTAAGAACGAAAAAACATTGGAATATTTGAAGATATGAATACGAGAAAATTGCGTGACATCATTGGCACGAATCTCATGCGAATCGCCACGCTATTTATCTTTTTTTTATTTTTTTCCATTCTCATACTTCTAGTCTATCGATCGACCCTCGTTTTAGGGGCTCATTCAATTACCGATGTGTTATTCACCTCTATTTGGAACCCTGACAACAACCAATTCGGTCTTGCTGCTGTACTTATCGACACCATCCTTGTCACTGGTATCGCTCTTCTCGTCGCAATACCGATATCTTTACTCAGTGCGGTATATATCGTGGAGTACGCCCCCCTTAGGTTACGCAGAACAATTCGGCCGTTCATCGATGTGCTCGCCGGCGTCCCCTCGGTCGTCTATGGATTGTGTGCCTTCCTATTCTTAGCGCCATTCGTCAAAGACGTTGTCGCCCCCTGGTTTGGCGTACAAAGCACCGGGCTGTGCATTTTCTCCGCTGCTATGATCCTCTCAATCATGGTCTTTCCCATCATAATATCCTTATGCATCGAAGCCTTCGATGCGATACCCATCTCCTTAAAGGAAGCCTCGCTATCAATAGGGGCGACAAAATGGGAGACTGTAAAAAAAGTCGTGTTCCGCGCCTCAGCACCAAGCGTAATGGCCGCAATACTACTTGGTTTCGGACGGGCATTTGGAGAAACCATAGCGGTCAACATGGTCATCGGTGGGACCATACGACTTCCGTCATCAATATTCAACCCAGGTGAGACCCTCGCATCACTAATCGCCTCAAAATACGGGGAACTGATGTCAATCCCAGTCTATGAATCCGCACTGATGCTCGTCGCACTAATCCTTTTCATTGTCGTCTTTCTCTTTTTCTTTCTCGGGTTTCTCTTATTACGACGAGCAAAAAAGAGGTGGAATTATTGAATAAACGGACCATCGAGGAAAATATCTTCAAGATCCTCATGATTGCCTCCGTATGCATCGTCCTTGGTAGTCTCATTGTAATTTTTGGGCTTGTGATTGTGAACGGTGCATCTTCGCTCACACTTGAAATGATCACTCAAACACCTACGCCTTCTCTACCAGGAAGTCCCCCTGGCGGAGGCATTCTCAACGCGATTGTTGGCTCACTCCTCCTCGCATTACCAGCCACAGGTTTTGCAAGCCTCATCGCAATCGGCATCGCCCTCTTCCTTCAGGCTGATTTTCTTCACCCTGCGGTATCCAATACGATTCGATTCATGCTTGACGTTCTCTGGGGCATCCCGTCAATCATCTACGGTATATTCTGCCTGATGATCATGATCTACATAGGCATGAGTTCATCCTTGATTGTTGGAATAATTGCATTGACCATGCTTGAAATCCCGATTATCACTCGGTCCATGGACGAATCAATCAAAATGGTCCCTATCGGTCTGCGGGAAGGTTCATACTCCTTAGGATCAACGAAATTTGAAACAGCAGTCCGGGTTGTCCGCCGACAAGCGTTCCCGGGAATACTTGCAGGCATCCTTCTAGGTTTCGGCCGAGGGATAGGGGATGCTGCGTCAATTCTTTTCACCGCGGGTTTCTCAAACCACATTCCCACGTCGATATTCGATTCCACTGCTGCCCTCCCAACAATGATATATAACCTGTATTCTACACCACTAGGGCAATCAAAGGCTTTTGCCGCAGCTTTTATCCTGTTAATGATAGTTCTTATAGTTAGTGTACTTTCAAGATTACTAACAAGAAGATTTAAAAAACACATAATAAAATAGAAGGAGCCAATATGAAAAATTATCAGATAGAAACGGAAAATTTAGATGTCTATTATCAAAATCATAATGCTCTTGAAAAAGTCACTATTAAAATACCGGCAAGAAAGCTCACTGTGATTATTGGTCCTTCAGGATGTGGAAAAACAACGTTACTTAAATCATTCAATCGATTGCTTGAAATACAGGATGGAGTAAAAATCTTGGGCAAGATATTGGTTGATGGAGAAAACATCCTTAATCGCAAAGCTAGTGAAATACCAGATATTAGGAAAAAAATGGGTTTGATATCTCAGAAGCCGTATCCTTTGCCAATGTCGATTTATGAGAATGTTGCATATGGCTTGAGAATTCATCACAAAAAAAAGGCCGAAGAACTAAAAAATATTGTTCAGCATTGTTTACAAGAGGTTGGTCTATGGAATGAAGTAAAAGATAGACTCCATGACTCTGCCTCCAAACTGTCAGTTGGACAACAACAACGATTATGCTTGGCAAGAGCAATTGCTGTGCAACCTGAAGTATTATTATGTGACGAACCTACATCTGCATTAGATCCAGTTTCTGCGCAACAGATAGAAAAATTACTATTAAAACTTAAATCAGAATATACCGTGGTACTTGTCACACATACACTACGGCAAGCAAAAAGACTCGCCGATTATGTAATTTTCTTATATATGGGTAAGGTTGTTGAGCAAGGATCAGCAGATGAAGTTTTTAATAATCCAAAAACAACTGAGATGAAAGCCTACCTAGATGGAGAAATAAGTTAGAAATTCTATTTGTTTAATTGCCAATGGGTATTGGGAAAATAACAAAGTATTTGTACTTAATTCTCTATTCTGTTTTCGGGGATCTTATGAAGATTGAACTTGATGATGTCAAATGCGTTAAAGAGACAGGAATTACAATCCGTGGTTCGAGAAGAAGAATAACGGTACCCTCTGAAGTCGTTGAACTGCTCAAACTGAAAAATGGTGACAAGCTACGGTGGATTGTCCTAAAAGACGGAACAATAGATATTCAAAAGGTAAAAAACTGAATACTTTAGGTTTTTTCGTCCTGTTTTTTATGGAGGTAGTTTCTTGTTACTAACTAATTCCAGGGGTTCAAATCCCTTCCCCTGCACTAATTTTTACGATTTCTACAGGAAAAAAATCAGATGATTATTTAGATGAGAGTTTTCGCGTAATTAATCTGCCACCTACCATACCATATAGGAATAATATTACTAACGAAATCAACATATTATTCGTATTAAAAGGCAATAATACAACAGCGACTAAATATATCAAAAAAATTAATAATATAAAATATGACGATAGCCAAATTATAATGATTTTTTTATTTCTTTCCATCCTATCCTCATATGTTAATCGTTATTCTGATATTAACATTTTTGGAGGTTTTTACACTGTTTACTGGTAAATTCTAGTTCCCCTTCAACAGGAGAACATCCTAATTTTCACCGGTAATCATGTGTTCAAATCCCTTCCCCTGCATAATTTTTACTAATTTTTATTTCAAAAAATAATTCTTTATTAATTTGCGCAGGATAAAATTATACTAATTTTATTTTTAGTTGGTTTTTGTACTCAACAAAATAATAGATTTTAAATAAGGAAACCAGATAAGAGGATTGCAAAACCATCAGTAAATTACAAAAATATATATAGTGGTTAACACGTGTTAATTTATAAGTGGTAAATAATGAGCATAGTAGATTTGACTTCTATGGGGGAGCCTCAGGCAGAACTGAGACGAGAAATCAATGAACGCTTATCTAAACTGCGGGATGAAATCTCAGACTACTGTTTTCAATGTGCCAAATGTACATCAGGGTGCGAGGCACACAAACTTCTCGAATTAGAGCCTCACAAGGTAGTTGCTCTTCTCAAGAGAGGCTTGATTGATGAACTTGTAAATTCTGATGTTATTTGGACATGCATGAGTTGCTTTAAATGTAAGGAGCGATGCCCTCAACGCGTGGCTCCTGTTGATATTTTGTTTTCATTGAAAAATTTGGCAGTTTTAAGCGGTAAAGAAATACCTGGAAAATATACAGCGATGTTGCAATCTGTCTTATCAATTGGCCTTATCCAAGATGTGCAGAGCGTAACAACTCATGATGGTAAAACAAAGAAGAGGGAGGAGCTGGGTTTACCTGCAATTTCTAAACCAACTGGCACTGGTAAGTTTCAAACGGTTTTATCAAAAATTGCTATGGAGAAAGTATAGAGGTGGATGCTGACGAAAAAATACGCGCTTTATCCCGGGTGTGTAATGCCAACAGAACAATATGCCTACGAGATTTCCTTAAGAGAAATTTTGCCGCTTTTGGATGTTGAATTGGTTGACATCGAGGGATTTTCATGCTGCGGCGAACCGATGAAGAGCGTAAATCAATTGATGACGCTTTATCTGTCGGCACGAAATCTTGCAATTGGTGAGAAACATAAATTAGATATGTTTGCCCCATGTGCAATGTGCCATCTTGCACTTTCAGAATGTAAATATGTACTTGACAGCAATCCCGAGATGAAGAAGCGTATCAATGAAATGCTTGCCTCTGAGGATTTAAACTACCACGGTGATAAGGGGATTGTTCATACTGTTGATTTGTTGCACGATCATATTGATATTGAGGCAATTAAACAGCATGTGAAAAAACCGTTGAAAGGATTGAAAATTGCAACGCACTACGGTTGTCATTTAATTCGGCCAAGTGAAATTGGTAGACCAGTTCACTCTGAAAATCCGCAGAAGATTGAGGAAATTCTTAAGGCATTAGGAGCCGAAACTGCTCCTTATGCACAAAAATTGGATTGTTGTGGCGCGCCCTTGCTTGCAAATCTGCCTGAATCAGCTTTGACAAAAACAGGGCAGAAATTAAAGGCAATTCAGGAGCAGGGTTTTGTTGCACTGGTTGATGTGTGTCCATGGTGTCATAAAATGTTTGACTCAAAACAGGTGAAGGCTGGTGAAACAGTCGCAGCCAAACTTGACATCCCGGTGTTATATCTTACACAGTTGATTGGTCTTGCATTTGGCTTGAAACGTGAAAAATTAGGCTTAGAATTGAATCTCAGTCCAGTTGGTAAACTAGAATTTTAATAGATGTGAGTTTACATGCGTCGAATTGGCGTATTCGTCTGCCATTGCGGTATCAACATTGCTCATACAGTTGATGTTGAAGAGTTAACAAAGTATGCAAGTAATCTTGATGGCGTTGTTGTTAGTAAGAGCTACAAGTATATGTGTTCTGATGTTGGCGCCACGTTGATTAAAGATTCCATCAAGGAGTTTAATCTTGATTGCGTTGTTGTTGCTTCATGTTCACCAAGAATGCACGAGCATACTTTTAGAGAGGTCATCAGCGATGGCGGTGTAAATCCCTACCGTTTGGAGATAGCTAATATCCGCGAACAGTGTTCGTGGGCTCATAGTGATAAAGAGAAAGCAACAGAAAAAGCAAAGTTTTTGATAAGGAGCGCTGTGGCAAAAGCGCAACTGCTAGAACCATTGAAAACGTCAAACATTCCAGTGACACCCGAGGCATTGGTGATAGGCGCGGGTATTGCTGGCATACAGGCATCTTTGGATCTGGCGAACAATGGATTTAAGGTTTATTTGGTAGAAAAAGAACCAAGTATCGGCGGAAGGATGTCACAGCTTGATAAGACATTCCCAACACTGGACTGTTCTTCATGTATTCTAACACCTAAGATGATGGAGGTTGCAAACCATCAGAATATCGAACTATTTACTTATTCTGAATTGGCTGGCATCGAGGGCAGTATCGGGAATTATAAAGTGAAAATCAAAAAGAAACCGCGCTATGTTGATGTAAAGAAATGCACTGGTTGCGGGGATTGCGCAGCGGCATGCAGACTAAAAGATAGAGTTACAAATGAGTTTGACATGGGAATGGGGAAGCGTGGTGCTGCTTACATGCCTTTTCCGCAAGCTGTACCTTTGAAGTACACAATCGATTCTAAACATTGTCTGTTCTTAGCTAGAGGAAAATGCGGTGAAACTCCTGCATGTAGAGAAGCGTGCGCCCAAGGTGCAATTAACTTTGATCAGAAGGAAGAAATCATTGAGAAAAAAGTCGGTGCAATTATTGTTGCTACAGGTTACGATCTTTTAGATCCGTCAAGTCTATATGAATATGGATATGCTGCTCCAGATGTTATTACAACTCTTGAGCTTGAGCGATTGATTAGTTCTTCAGGGCCTACAAAAGGAGAGATATTGCGCCCATCTGACAAACAGAAGCCAAAGAGCGTTACTTTCATTTTATGTGTTGGCTCACGTGATGAGACGCAGTGCACTTGGTGCTGTCGCATTGGTTGTATGAGTGCATTGAAACAGGTTTATCTATTGCGTGAGAAACTAGGTGAAGATGTTGAGATCAACGTGTGTTACACAGATATTCGCTCTTACGGAAAAGGTTATGAAGAATTCTATCGAAAAGTTAGAGGATTAAAAACCAATATGTTCCGTGGGCGGCCATCTGAAGTAAGAAACATGGGCACACAACAGAAAATTGATATTTTTGATACGACGACAAATAAGTTATTTGAAATTACAACCGATCTTGTTGTACTGGCCCCTGCGTTAGTGCCAAGATCAAATGCAGTGGATTTTGCTCGACTTCTTCATTTAACACTAAGTGGCGACGGATTTTTATTGGAAGCTCATCCAAAGTTGCGACCGATGGATACATTTGTGAATGGCATTTTTATCGCAGGTTGTTGTCAGGGTCCCAAGGATATTCAAGATACTGTTTCGCAGGCGAGTGGGGCCGCTTCTCGTGCGACTACGATTCTTGCAAAAAAGGAACTTGAGGTCGATCCTTTGATTGCTGCTGTTGATGAAGAGTTATGTACTGGGTGCGGTGTCTGTGTCGAAGTATGTCCGTACGATGCACGTGCTCTGAATGACAAATCAAAAATTGCTGAGGTTAATGAGGCATTGTGTGTAGGATGTGGTGCGTGTATTGCCTCATGTCCAAGCAACGCATCTATTCATAAAAATTTTACAAAAAAACAGATTCTCAACATGGTTGACGATATTATTTGAGATTTAGATTATGACAAATAAGAGAGACACTTCGATTACCAATGCAAAACACGGTTCAGTGCTGGTTATAGGTGGTGGTATTGCAGGCATCCAATCATCGCTTGATCTTGCCGATGCTGGATTTAAGGTGTACATTGTCGACCGAGGACTTTCAATCGGCGGAACGATGACGCAACTAGACAAGACTTTTCCGACGAACGACTGTGCCATGTGCATTCTTGCTCCTAAATTAGTTTACACCGGCCGTCATGAGAATATCAGAATCATCACTAATGCTGAAGTTACCGGTATTGCTGGAGAGGTCGGAGATTTTCATGTTACGGTTACCAAGCATCCTAGATTTGTCGATCTTGAGAAATGTAACGGATGCGGTGATTGTGTTGAGCACTGTCCAGTTAAAATGGCATCTGATTTTGACGAAGGACTTGCGTTGCATAAGGCTATTTATCAACCATTTCCGCAAGCCATTCCAAATGTTTTTGCAATTGCTAAAAACGAAGATGTATCGCCATGTAAAATTGCATGTCCTGCAGGTTTGAATGCGCAGGGCTTTATCGCGTTGGCATCCCAAGAAAAATTTGCAGAAGCTTACGAACTTATACGAGATACAATTCCTCTGCCAGGATCGCTTGGTAGAATTTGCTATCATCCTTGTGAGGGTGAGTGCAATCGTAAAGATATCGAAGAATCTGTTTCCATTTGCAAGATCAGACGATTTATCGCAGATTATATCTATGAGCACCCGGAGGAACTAGCTGACTATCGTAAAAAGCGTGAGGAGAAAACTAAGGCTAAAAATATCGTCGAAGTAGATTTAAAACGTGGTAAAGAACAAAAGATCGCGATTATTGGTGCTGGTCCAGCTGGACTTGCAGCAGCACATGATCTTGCACGGTTAGGTTATAAGCCAACTATTTTCGAAGAGGAAAAATACAACGGCGGTATGCTTCGCTACGGTGTTCCAGACTATAGACTTCCACGAGAATATTTACGTAAAGAGATAGATTTGTTATGTGCGGATGGTAATATAGAAATTAAAAACAATCAGAAATTAGGAAAAGATTTTAATTTGAAAGATCTGAAAAGTCAAGGATTTAAAGCATTTTTTGTTGCCATTGGTGCACATAAGAGCCGTGCATCTGGTGTAGAATGTTGCCAGGGTTTGGATTCTCATATCCTGCAAGGCGTTGAATACCTGGAACAACTCAACAGAGAAATGATTGCTCCAGATTATTTTAAAGGTAAAAAAATTGTGGTTGTTGGTGGCGGAAATGTTGCAATGGATTCCGCTCGTACTGCAAGACGACTTGGCGGCGAAATAACAGTTGTTTACCGACGATCATTAAAGGAGATGCCTGCAAATAGAGAGGAGATTGAACAGGCTCGGGAAGAAGGTATTAAGTTTAACTTTTTGACCAATCCGACAAAGCTGCATAAGAATGAAAAAGACATATTTTTGCAGTGCGCAAAGATGGAACTTGGTGAACCCGATACATCTGGTCGTAGAAAACCAATTGAGGTCATGGGTTCTGAATTTGACATCGACTGCGATTATGTTATTTTTTCGATTGGGCAGGAAGTTGATGCCGCACCTTTGGAGCAAAATGATATTAAATTAAATAAATCAGGATTAATCGATGTAGATCCAGTTACACTTCAAACGTCTTTGGAAGGAGTCTTTTCCGGTGGCGATGCGGTGACGGGACCAGCATCAGCAGTAGAAGCGATTGCTGCTGGTCATGACGCTGCAATTTCTATTGATAGATATTTGAATAATGAAGATTTGAAAGCAGGCAGAAAAAAGAAGGAAAAAAATAAAGCAGAAATACCAAAAGAAGCACCACGTTTTGCGCTATCACGCGAATGTCCTCCCTTGCTTTCTCCAGAAGAACGAATCAAATCATTTGTTGAGGTTGATCAAGGATTCAGCAAAGATCAGATGGTCCGCGAAGCGCAACGATGTCTTAACTGCGCTGGATGTTGTGAATGTCTGCAGTGCGTGTTGTACTGCGGACGCAATGCCGTTGATCATCAAATGAAAGAATCAACAGAAACAATCGATGTGGGTGCAGTGATTGTATCTCCTGGCTTTGCCGAGTACGCACCACCAAGAGCAGATAGTTACGGATATCATGTGTATCCCAATGTTTTGACTAGTATTGAATTTGAACGAATGCTTTCTGCATCTGGACCATACAAAGGTCATATCCAACGCATTTCTGATGGAAAAGCACCGAAAAAAATTGCGTGGTTGCAGTGTATCGGTTCTCGCGATGAAAGCTGTGATAAAAAATATTGCTCGTCAGTCTGTTGCATGTATGCTACAAAAGAAGCAGTGATTGCAAAAGAACATGAACCTGGTGTTGAGACCCACGTTTACTTCATGGACATGCGTTCGTTTGGCAAAGATTTTGATAAGTATTTCGAGCGAGCAAAGGGCGAATATGGTGTGGTTTATCGTCGATGTCGTATTCCTCGCGTGGAGCAGGATCGTGATACGAAAAATCTGGTTGTCCGCTACGTTGATGATGATGGAACTTTAAAGAATGAAAATTACGACATGGTTGTTTTGTCTGTCGGATTGCAACCGTGTAAAGCCTTAGGTGATTTAGGTAAGGTTCTTGACGTTAATCTAAATGAATACGGCTTTGTTGAAACTGATCCTTTTTCTCCAATTATTACTTCGCGAGAGGGCATCTATGCATCTGGTACTGTTACGGAACCAAAGGATATACCAGAAAGCGTGACGCAAGCATCTGCCGCTGCAGCTGAAGCAGCTAAAGCTATTGCTGAAATGCGTGGTACGGAAATCGTTGAAAGGGTGTATCCTGAAGAGCGTGATGTTAAACAGGAGTTCCCGCGTGTCGGCGTCTTCGTCTGTCATTGCGGCATTAACATCGCTGGTGTTGTTGATGTTAAAAAAGTAGTCGAATGCGCAAAAACACTTCCAAATGTTACTTACGCGGATGATAGTATCTTTACATGTTCGCAAGATTCTCAAGAAAAAATAAAGGAGAAAATCAAAGAGTTTAATTTGAATCGTGTGGTTATTGCATCGTGTACACCACGCACCCATGAGCCATTGTTCCAAGATACATTACGCCAGGCGGGTTTAAATCCCCACTTGTTTGAGATGGCGAACCTTCGCGATCAGAATTCATGGGTGCATAGGGCTGATCCAAAGAGTGCAAACAATAAAGCAATCGATGCGGTGAAAATGGCAGTGTCAAAAGCATCTGATTTGTATTCGGTTCAACATCTGCAGATTCCAGTCGTTCATAGTGCCTTGGTTATCGGCGGCGGAATTGCAGGCATGCAATCTGCACTTTCCATTGCGGACCAGGGATATGATGTATTTCTCGTTGAAAAGGAACCAGAGCTCGGCGGTCATCTAAAAGATATTTATCTTGGAATTGCTGGAGAAAAACCTCAGGAATTGTTGAAAGCTACAATTGAACAGATCCAAAATCATCCAAAAATCAAGACGTTCAAGAGTACAACGATCGATAACGTTTCAGGCTATGTTGGTAATTTTAAAACCAAGTTGAAATCAAAGGATAAGAACGTACCTGCAGAAATAGAACATGGTGTTGTTGTAGTTGCTTCCGGCGGTTTGCCATACAAACCAAAAGAATACCATTATTCTAAAAATGAAGATATTGTTACGCAGACTGAGTTCGAAAAAGATCTATTCGAGGATAAACCGTATCTTAAGAAGCTCAAAGAAATTGTCATGATCCAGTGCGTGGGATCAAGAAATGATGACCACCCATATTGTAGCCGGATTTGCTGTTCGCAGGCTTTGAAGAATGCATTGAAACTAAAGGAAATTAATCCAGATGCTGCCGTGTATGTTCTGTACCGCGATATACGAACGTACGGTTTCAGAGAAGACACACTCTATCAGAAAGCACGCAAAAAAGGAATACTCTTTGTAAGATACGATGACGAAAAAGAGCCAGACGTTAAAATTGATAACGGCAAGATAAATGTGAAAACGATTGAACAAATACTTGGCAGAGAACTTCATCTCAATCCAGATAAACTGGTTTTGAGTACAGGCATTATCCCACAAGATAACATCGTGTTGGCACAGCAGTTGAAAGTTCCTTTGAATGAGGATAAATTTTATTCTGAGGCCCATGTGAAACTGCGTCCAATTGATTTTTCAGCCGACGGCATATTCTTGTGTGGTCTTGCACACTCACCGCGCTTTATTGAAGAGTCCGTACTACAAGCAAAGGCGACTGGCGCACGAGCGGCAACCATTCTTTCAAAAGAATATTTAGAAACTAAGGGAAATATTGCCCGCGTTATATCGAGCAAATGTGCTGGTTGCAAAATATGTCTTGAGATATGTCCATATGATGCGATAACCTTTGATGAGGAAAAGAAAATTGTTGTTGTAAATGAAATCCTATGTCAGGGTTGTGGTGCGTGTTCTGCACTGTGTCCGAGTGGTGTTTCACAGCAGAATACGTTTACGAAGCGACAGATTCTGTCGATGGTTGATGCTTGTTTGGAGTGAGATAAATGGCAGAAGAAGTAAAAGAGCAGAAGGAACATAAAAAAGAAAAATTTGAACCAAAAATTGTTGGTTTTCTCTGTAACTGGTGTAGTTACGCGGGTGCAGATTTAGCCGGCACAAGTAGAATCCAGTATCCAGCGAATGTCCGTATTATCAGAGTTATGTGTTCAGGATCTGTTGATTCCGTGTACATTCTACGTGCATTACTTGATGGTGCCGATGGTGTTTTTGTCGGCGGTTGTCATCCTGGTGATTGTCATTACATTGATGGAAATTACAAAGCACGAAGACGAATGGTTCTGCTGAAGAATATTTTGAATACGTTGGGCTTGGATCCAGAGCGTGTTTGGGTCCGATGGATTTCTGCATCCGAAGGACAGAAATTTGCCGAAACGATGAAAGAGATGACTGAAGCGATAAGAAAGCTGGGCCCTAGTCCCATTGCAAAACAGTGGAATATTTAGGAGATAAATTATGTCGCATAAAATCTTGAAGGTTAAAGGCGGAGATGTAGCTGAATCTTGCAATGCAATGCTTAAGGAATTGCTTGAATCAAAAAAGATTCATGCGTTGCTGGTTCCGCAGGAAACCCCTACAAAGAAAATATCATTTCCTGTATTGATTTCCAACTCAGATCAGTTAAACTCCGATATTTTCGCTCCTGTTTTGCCTGTATCTACGGCGTCAATATTGTCGAGGATAACGAAGTTTCAGGCTGCAAATAAACCGATCGGTGTTGTAATGCGGCCATGCCAGATTCGTGCGTTTACTGAATTGGTGAAATTGAATCAAGCAAATCCCGAAAATATCGTAATTATCGGTGTTGATTGTCTCGGAACTTTTCCGTTGAATACCTATACTGATTTTCCAGAAAAAAAGACACCGACAAAGTTTATGATTGATGCATTCACAAAAAAGACGGAAGATGCTGAAAAATATCTGAGATCGGCATGCCGTGTGTGTAAAGATCCGATTCCAACCAATGCTGATGTTATCATTGGGATATATGGCATGGATGCTGAAAAGGAAATTTTAATTGAGGCACACACAGAAGCAGGTAAAAAACTAATCGAAGGTTTAAAATTGGATGAGGCTAAAGAGCATGATCGTGACAAGACCGTAAAGGCGATTCATGAACACAAGGCAAAACATAATGCAGCATTTGTCAAGGAAAAGAGTTCCATTAAAGGTATCGATGCTCTCGCCACATTTTTTGACAAGTGCGTGAATTGTCATAATTGCATGAAGGCATGTCCAATCTGCTATTGTAAAGAATGTCTGTTCGAATCATCTGTATTTGATGCAGAGGCGTATAAATTCCTGAAAAAAGCAGAGAGCAAGGGTCTGTTAAAGATGCCCAGCGATTCTATTCTGTTCCATCTTGGAAGGATGAATCATATGATTCTTTCTTGCGTTGAGTGCGGCTTGTGCGAGCAGGCATGCCCCAACAATATTCCGTTGATGGATGTGTTTATCCCCGCTGCAGAGAACGCGCAGAAAGAATTCAATTACCAGCCTGGAAAAGATCCAAAGGAAAAGATTCCAATGATTGTGTATCGAGAAGATGAGTTCTTGGAGGTAGGAGAAAAGTAACATGGATGTGATTGATTCCAAAAAAATTGATCAAAATTTCAAATTTCAAATTGCCAAGGAAGACGGTGGAGAAGGTATTTTGAAATGTTTTGCATGCGGGTCGTGTACTGCTCGTTGCCCTGAAATGGATGTAAAACCTGAATGGAATCCTCGCGTGATTATTCGAATGGCATTGTTAGGATTAAAGGATGAAGTTTTGTCCAGCGAGTTTTTCTGGATTTGCAGTGCGCATTACCGCTGTCTTGAAAAATGTCCGCAACAGGTTAATGTCAAAGAAGTCATGAATGCGGTTCGTAATGCGCGGATGTTTGAAGAGCAGACCGAGGATGTGACTGGGAAGAAAGCCAAGAAAACTCTTGATCTTGATTTCAAATACAAACTCATAAAAGATGAATCTGGAAAGGATTTGTACGAATGTTTTTCATGCGGGACATGCACTGCAGGTTGCCCTGAGCGAGAACTTGATCCCTTATATTCACCAAGGAAAGTAATTAAGAATGCACTACTTGGAATGAAGGAAAATGTGTTTTCTAATAAGTTTGTTGAAATATGTTCCATGCATCATCGATGTTTCACGCAATGTCCCCAGGGTGTGGAGATTCCCAAGTTGATGAATGCGATTAAAAATGTTGCTATAAAAGAAGGCTATAGTAGGAAAACTGAGTAGAGAAATATGATACATAAATCTGACAAGATTGGAGCGGTTGCCGTTGTCGGCGGTGGGATTGCTGGCGTACAGGCTGCCCTAGATCTTGCTGATATGGGATTCAAGGTTTATCTTTTGGAGAAGACGCCAGCAATTGGTGGCATGATGGCCCAGCTCGATAAAACTTTTCCGACGAACGACTGCTCCATGTGTATTTTATCTCCTAAACTTGTTGATTGTGCACGTCATCCAAATATTGAGTTATTGACCAATGCTGAAATACAAAAAATTGAGGGAAAGCCCGGTAATTTTACAGTTAGTATTTTGAAAAAACCGCGGTATGTTGATTTGAGCAAATGTACATCATGCGGGTCATGTGAAGCCGTTTGTCCGGTTTCGCTTCCTAATGCATTTGAGTATGGTTTGGTTAAAAGAAAGGCAATTTACAAACCTTATCCTCAGGCAATTCCCAATGCGTATGCGATTGATAAGGAAGGTGATGGGAAGCATCGTGGTTGCGTCGATTGCATGAAGTGTGTGAAAGAGTGTAAATCTGGTGCAATTAATCATGAAGAAAAACCAGAATCTTTGAATTTGTCTGTTGGTGCAGTTATTCTTGCGACAGGTTCTAAGCCATTTGATCCTGTTGTGAAACCCGAGTTTGGTTACAAACGATATGCAAACGTAGTTACAAGTATTGAATTCGAGCGAATATTATCTGCGTCTGGCCCCTTTCAGGGAAAGATTTTGAGATTGAGCGATAAAAAACATCCGAAAAAAATTGCATGGATTCACTGCGTTGGTTCCCGTGACAAATCCGTTGATCATGAATATTGTTCGGCCATGTGTTGCATGTATACGGCCAAAGAAGCAGTGATTGCAAAGGAACACAGTGCCGATATTGAGCCGACGGTATTCTACATCGACGTTCGGTCCTATGGTAAGGATTTTGACAAGTATATTGATCGAGCAAAAAAACAACACGGTTTGCGATATGTGAGATCCCGTATCTCTGAGATTGCAGAGGACCCAAAGACCAAGGATCTTACAATAAAATACGAGGATGACTCTGGTGAATTTAAAGATGAAACTTTCGATCTCGTTGTTTTGTCTGTTGGACTTTGCGTTGCTGAGGATCGGCGTAATGAATTGATCGAGCATCTTGGTTTTGAGGCAAATGAATTCGGTTACATTCGTACACTCCCAGATGATCCTGTTGTTCTAAAACCTGGGATTTTTGTTGCCGGCTCATTCCTTGAACCACAGGCAATTCCCGAAAGTGTGATGCAAGCATCTGCCGCTGCAGCAAATGCTGCTGCGTTACTGCGTGATGCTCGAGGTACTTTGTTCAAAGAAAAGAAATATCCTGCGGAAAGAGATATTTCCCATGAAAAACCACGCATTGGTGTCTTTATTTGCCATTGCGGTATCAACATTGGTGGATACCTAGACGTTCCAGATCTTGTCAAGTTTGCTGGTTCTCTCAATGACGTAGTATTCGCAGAGGCTAATATCTATACATGCTCAGAGGATACGCAGAAGAAGATAGCCGATGCGATCAAGACGCACAAGTTGAATAGAGTTATTGTGGCTGCATGTACACCGCGTACCCACGAACCATTGTTCAAAAAGAGTCTTCGTGAGGCCGGCTTGAATCAACATCTTCTTGAAATGACAAATATCCGTGAGCAGTGTTCTTGGGTTCATATGGATATTCCAAAAGAGGCAACTGAGAAAGCCAAAAAGTTAATTGCAATGACTGTTGCTAAGACGAGATTTTTACAACCAATATGCGAATCTGAAATTCCTGTCACTCAGAAGGCGCTGGTCATAGGCGGTGGAATCGCTGGAATGACTGCAGCATTGTCGCTTGCTGATCAGGGTTATGAAACAGCTTTAGTTGAAAAGGAACCAGTTCTTGGCGGTTATTTGAATAAAATATATCATACAGTCGAGGGCATCGATACACGTCGATTGCTCAAGGAGACTGTAGATAAGGTTCAAAAACACGATTTGATAAAAGTTTATACGAACTCAACTTTGAAAACGCTTAGCGGTTATGTTGGAAGCTACGAGTCAGAGATTAAAACACCAAAAGATCTGGTTAAATTTAATCATGGTGTGGTATTGGTTACGGTTGGTGCAGAGGAGTACAAACCGAATTCATATCACTATGGTAAGGATTCGAGAGTAATAACACAATCAGAACTAGAAAAAAAACTTAGCGAAAGTCGGCCTGACGATATTCGCGATGGCCAGACTTTTGTAATGATACAGTGCGTTGAATCTCGTGATAATGAGAGGCCGTATTGCAGCAGAATATGTTGTATGCAAGCGGTGAAAAATGCAATCAAGATCAAAGAATTAAACCCGCGTGCTGAAGTGTTTATTCTATATCGTGATTTGATGACCTATGGTTTCAGAGAAAAATTCTACAAGGATGCTCGTGAGACGGGAGTCATGTTTATACAATATGATCCTGAGAAAAAACCTGAAATCGATTCAAAGAATGGATTGATTGTCAAAGCATTTGAACCGATGCTTGCGGAGACATTGAAGATACCGGCTGATTATCTTGTTCTTTCTTCAGGTTTGCAACCAGATAAGAATAACGATTCGTTGGCAAAGATGCTCAAAGTTCCTTTGAATGATGATGGATTTTTCCTTGAAGCCCATGTGAAGTTGAGGCCGGTTGATTTTTCGACCCGCGGTGTGTTTTTAGCTGGAAATTGTCATACGCCAAAATTTATCGGCGAGTCAATCTATCAGGCTCAGGCAGCTGCTGCGCGTGCGGCAACGATTCTATCTCAACCAAAACTTGCAGCAGAGCCAAACATTGCATTTGTGAACGAAGATTTGTGTAGCGGCTGTAAGACTTGCATATCTGTTTGTCCATACAAAGCTATAGATTCCATAGATGAAGAAAAAAATGGCAAACGCACTGTTCATGCAAAGATTAATGAGGGGTTGTGCCAAGGTTGTGGAACATGCGTAAGCGCATGTCCATCTGGCGCCATAGAACAGCATGGCTTCAAAGACAAACAAATTCTCCCGATGATTAATGAAATAGTTTGAAGATATCGATGCAAGGTTGTCTGTTTTTCATTTCGGCATTTGTAAACCATAAGAATGGGAGGACATCCCTCCTAATAAAGAAAGGTGCCCTCCTATCATTTTTTATTTTTAAATGAAAAAACCTAAATCTAGGAAGCAAGTTCCTTTTATTCATCATGAAAGCGTCAAAACAAATTCCTAATTATAGAACAACAGGTAAAGACATTGAGACAATAACAGGACTTTCTGAAGTTGAAGCACAGAAACGTCTGAAAGATGAGGGATATAACGAACTTCCTTCGCAGAAAAGACAAAACATATTCATCATTTTGATTCATGTCATTCTTGAACCAATGCTTTTACTATTAATCGGTGCGGGTCTTATCTATATTCTACTTGGAGAAAAACAAGACGCTTTAATGTTACTTTTCTTTGTTTTTGTCGTTGTTGGGATTACTTTTTACCAACAGAGAAAAACAGAACGGGCGTTAGAGGCGTTAAAAAATCTTTCCAGCCCTCGTGCACTGGTAATCAGAGATGGACAGCAGAAACGTATCCCTGGCCGGGAGGTCGTCCGAGAGGATTACATAATCCTTCGGGAAGGAGATCGTGTTCCTGCGGACGCAGTCGTTGTTTTTTCTTCAAATCTTTCAATTGATGAATCGCTTCTCACCGGTGAATCCTTTGCAGTGCGAAAATCAGAATGGGATGGAAAAGCATCCATTACACAACCCGGTGGGGATGATTTACCCTTTGTATTCTCCGGAACCCTGGTCGTTCAGGGTCATGGAATCGCAAGAGCCCTTAGTATAGGCAGTCAAACGGAAATGGGAAAAATTGGTAAAGCGTTACAGAAGATTACTCCTGAAGAAACCCTGCTGAAAAAAGAAACAAATTGGCTAGTGAAAAATTTCGCGATTGGTGGTCTTATCCTCTGTAGTTTGGTTATCGTTATCTATGGAATTACCCGCGGGGACTGGATTGTTGGATTCCTTGCTGGCGTCAGTTTGAGTATGGCGATTCTTCCTGAGGAATTTCCTGTCGTTCTGATGATTTTTATGAGTTTAGGTGCCTGGCGGATGTCAAAAAGACATGTTTTAACAAGAAACACTGCTTCTATTGAGATGCTTGGTGCCGCCACTGTGTTATGCGTCGATAAAACTGGGACCTTAACGCAAAATAAAATGATTTTAAGTTCACTTTTTTGCGATAATCAATTTTATGATATTGAGAAAAATAGGGGGAAACCATTACCTGAGTGTTTTCATGACCTCTTGGAGTACGGCTACCTCGCCAGTCAACGAGACCCTTTTGACCCTATCGAAAAGGAAATTAAAAGCACTACTGAACAATTTCTCCAAAACACGGAGCATATCCATGACCCTTGGAAGTTAGTCCGTGAGTATCCTCTCTCGAAACACCTATTAGTCTTATCTCATGTCTGGGAATCCTCAGATAAACGGAAACATGTGATCGCAGCGAAAGGTGCGCCAGAAGCGATAGCGGATCTGTGTCATTTTACAAAAGAGCAAACAAAAGAATTACACGTGCATGTTAAAGAAATGACTGATAAAGGTCTCCGTGTCCTTGGGGTGGCTCGATCCAGTTCTAAAGAGGATTTTTTACCAGATGAACAACATGATTTCGAGTTTGAATTCATTGGTTTACTCGGGTTTGTAGACCCTATTCGATCAACCGTTGCCCATTCATTAAAAGAATGTTACACAGCCGGTATGAGAATGATTATGATCACTGGGGATTACCCAGGGACTGCTCAGCATATTGCACGGCAAATCGGTCTAAAAAATCCTGAGGAGTTCATTACCGGCCCCGAGCTTTCCAAGATGAACCAAGAGGAACTACGAGAGAAAATCAAAACTGTTAATATTTTTGCCCGGGTCATTCCTGAACAAAAATTAGCCATCGTTGATGCTCTGAAAGCCAACGGAGAGATCGTCGCAATGACTGGAGATGGAGTCAATGATGCACCAGCTTTGAAATCATCACATATAGGTATTGCGATGGGGGAAAGAGGTACCGATGTTGCTCGTGAATCCTCGGCGATTGTGTTATTGAACGATGATTTCTCATCCATTGTGCAAGCGGTGAAATTGGGAAGGAGAATTTTCGATAACTTAAAGAAATCAATTAGTTATATTTTTTCTGTTCATGTCCCTATCGCAGGGATGGCTCTTATTCCTGTTCTGATGGGATTACCCTTGGTTTTGTTACCCGCTCATATTGCTTTTCTTGAATTGATTATTGATCCGGCGTGCTCGACAGTCTTTGAGGCTGAACGCGAAGAGAAAAACATTATGAATCGTCCTCCAAGAAATCTCAAGGAACGGTTGTTTGGACGAAAGAATTTCTTCTACAGCTTTCTCCAAGGACTCAGTGTTCTTGTCGCAGTAATTTTTGTCTTCCTTTGGTTTTACAATGGAATACCAGCAAAAGAAGACCAAGCCAGAACGCTGTCTTTTGCCACCTTAGTTATTGCGAATATCATGTTGATTGTCGTCAATCTTTCCGGATCACGTAGCTTAGTCAAAACTGTTAGTTCAAAAAATAAAGCGCTTTGGTTTGTTGTTGTTGCCGCGGTGCTATCCTTATTAATGATACTTTTAACTCCATTTCTGCAGAATCTCTTCCATTTTTCACCAATGCCTCTCATAGATTTTTTTATCGCTGCGATTGTTGGTATCGCCTCGGTTTCGTGGTTTAAAGTATTTGATTTCGTGAAAAGAAAATCTGATATGAAACCAACCTAGTTCTTTTTTCGAAAATACAATAAACGGCAATCGATACATCAAAAGATAAGTAACTGAAAATATCCCCAGATCGACATTACTAATCAAAAACTGAATATTTCAATTTTTAATAAAAAAAAACCACTATTTATCAAATGTTGAAAATAGAAATAAAAATTAATAATACATTGCATATAACTGATAGCAGATATGAACGAGAAAGACCAAAAAGCATTTCTTGAAGATTTCAAAAAAGCAGATACAACAAAAAAACTAGACATGTGGTATTACGCGTTGGATCAAGAGGGATTGTGGGAGGAAATTATCGCTGAAATGTCTGCGATTGCCCAGGCGCAGAATCCTAAGAAGGGAATGATGGACGATGAATGAAGAAGACAAAAAAGAGTTTATGGAAGAATTCAAAAAGGGAGACGGGACAAAGCGGCTTGACATGTGGGACTATGCATTGGCGCAGCAGGTGGTATGGGAAAATATTATTTCTGAACTGCAACATATCGCAAGAGAGCAAGGTGTTGACAAAGAGCTAGAGAAGATGATGGAAGAGGATTTGAAAAACGTCTAGGAAAACATTTCTTTTTTTGTAAATTTTAGATAAGATTGCAAGGGTGCAAGTTACCGAATCGACAAGCGTTATAAAAAATCGCGAGTTTTATTACACTCCTTCAGCAAAGAAAGGTTCTTTTTCGTATGATACGGCCATTTCCTCTTTGATAACTTCTGCAAGTCGTCGTATCCCCTCTCTGATAACTTCATCACCCGAGTATGAAAAATTCAGGCGCATGGAGTTGTAATTACTGCCATCCGAATAGAACGAATCTCCTACCACATAGGCGACTTTTTTAGCGATAGCTCTTTTGAACATCAATCGAGTGTTGACGTTTTTTGGTAATGTAACCCACAAGAACAATCCTCCTCTGGGAACAGTCCATTTTGCACCTTTTGGGAAATATTTTTTGAGCGCTTCAAGCATGACGTCACGCTTGTGTTTGTATAACTTTCTAATTTGTTCAACTTGCCTGTCGAGGTAGCCTCCTTTTATGTATTCATAGGCTACGTATTGAGTGAATACGTTGGAGCATAGATCCATGGACTGTTTCGTAAGCGCAAATTTATTGATGATTTCTTCCGATGCGATAACCCAACCCAACCTAAATCCAGGGGCCAGAATCTTTGAAAACGTGCTTATGTAGACCACTCTGCCTTTAGTATCAAATGACTTAATTGGTGGTATCGTTTTTCCTTCGAATACTAGATCGCCATAGGGGTCATCTTCGATGATTACAAAATCGTATTCTGAAGCTAATTCCAAAAGTTCTTTCCGTTGTTCTAGCGGGATCGTCTCTCCAGATGGATTCTGGAATGTAGCAACAGTATAGTAGAATTTAGGAATGATGCCGGTTCTGTGGAGTCTTACAAGATTTCTGCGCAAAGCATCGATGTCTATTCCATCATCATTCATGGGTATTGATTCACAGTTTGCTTCGTAGGCATGAAAAGCTTGAAGTGCTCCTAGATATGTTGGTGCGCTTGTCATATATGTATCTCCCGAGTCTAAAAAGTTGAATGCTACAAAGGAGAGAGCCTGTTGTGCGCCACTCGTTATTAGGATGTCGTGAAGCTCGCAGTCTATAGTTTTCTTTTTTTTCATTCTTTCGGCTATGACCTCTCTGAGGAGGGGTAGGCCCTCTGTTGTACCGTATTGCAGAGCATTAAGAATATTTGTTTTGAAAACCTTCTCTATGCATTCGTGGATGATATCTACAGGAAATGCTTCGGGATTTGGTAAGCCACCTCCAAGTGATATAAAATCGGGGCTCTGGGTCAGTTTAAGCAATTCTCGTATCTCAGACGATTTTTGTATTTTTGAGCGTCTTGAAAACAATCTGTCATAATTTACTACCATACAATCTACCCCGTCCTGTAATCGATTGTGTTATTTTAAGATTTGGGGCTCTATTTGGCTCTCAGGTTGTTTAAGTAATATTCCATGATAAAAAAGAAAAAAAGAAGGGAGAGAATTTTGGTTTTTTATCTTCAGTGATTAAATACCCATTTGATGGCGCATTATGAGATTGCTTAGTAATTGATTAATTTGGAGGTTCTGACTGTTTTGTTGAACGCTGGGATTACTTTGTGATTGTTGACTGGATGGATTACTTTGCTGGTTGCTTTGTTGACTACTTGGGCTGCTGCTACTTTGAGAGGTACCATCGCCTGTTTTGTAACCACCTATTTTTAGACTTGGATCTCCAATAAGGATGAATTCTTCTACAGTGAAGTAGTCTTCCCCGATATTGTTAACGTAGGCAATCTGCGCTTTTGTAAGCATCTGCGAAACGGCTTCGCTACTTGCATACGCTCGATAATACTGAAGCGACAGATATCCACAGCCGTAATTTAAATCTCCATACGCCGTCCTAGTTGCTCCAATGGTTGCAATAGCACCACCAGCACTCTTTTTAACAAAACACCATGAGAAGCAGGGGAATAACTTATCAGATAAAGGTAGCGTACCAGGTGATCCTATGATCTGTTCACCCAAAATTTCTTGGGTGGATTTAGAGCCAAAGATATCTAAGGGTTGATAAGAAGGTACCTCGCTAGGTTTGATTGTATTAATAAAATCAGACCAGTTGTAGTCTAGGCTTGATGTTAAACACGCATCAAAGAAGATAATTGGAAGTTTGTATCCATTTAAAGCGCCTAATAGATTGTTGGTGTGATAGCCGCGCCATGCGGTACTATTTGGTGGATGGGTGGCAATTCCTATCTCAAAACCGTGACCTGAGTAGTCAACAAATCCAGCACCTCTATCTAATGCTAGATTTAATGCCAATGCGTTAAATGTATTATCTGAAGTCCATAATGTGGTAGGTGTAAAATCTGACATGATCTGTTCGGTTATTAGATTTTTTTCTTCACCCTCATATCCAGGGCTATCGGGATATGGAAATGTATCGCCTCCTACAAGTATTATGTTCTTAAACCAGCTTTTATTATATGTGCTTGTTTCATAATGGATTATCTTATCAATAACAGTGTTCAATTCAGAAACCTTTTCACAAGGTATACGACCTATGTTAACATCGGGGTAAAGATCTACACCATCAATATCGTAAACCTGATGATGTTCATAATAAACCTCTCCGAATTTGTTATTGTTATTTCCATCCCAACTGCAAAAGCTGCCATTCACATCATAGATATCTGCATAATAAAGATCAGTTATTAGAAGATCATCTTCCCAGTGGCCCGCATATGAGGTTCTGATAGGTAATTTATTAACGCTTCCAATGAGGAGAACATAGTGTACTCCTAATGTTTCAATGGCATCTTTTATATAGTATTTTATTTTCTCAGCATTATCCCTGCCGTTATATTGAGAATATATATCTTCTGTTGTTTTCAGAGTAGTATTAACACCCATGCTGTTCTTATGGGCTATTAAAGGTTGAAGTGCACTTGAAAATTCAGATGGAGATATGATGACTAGATCATATTGATTAGAAAATATCGTCGGAGTTACAGGTTCTTTGTAGGTTACTTGGATTTCAGCATTTTCACTATAATAAATCATATTTTTAGCAGGAGAATATCTAACCGGATAGCAATTTACTGCAAGATAAATAACATGATCTTTACCATCCAAACCTGCTCCGGTGGTATAACTATAAGTGGTAGCCGGATACAAATCTGTGCTTACGTATACTACTGTATCCTTTATTTGTTCATTTGCCACTTTTTCGCCCACCGGAAGGAGCTCGGGCGTAGGTTGCACTTCTTTTGACAAAGCCATTTCTTTTGTATCAGAAAAACTCACATCAACATGACTAATTTTTGTTCCAAATGGAAATGTGAACACTCTTGTAACAACCGGCAACATAGGTTTCTCAGGATTTACGAGAGATGATGCTGCTTCTTCTAGACTTACTGTCACATATTGACCTTCATCTTTGATAATAGGTTCAGAAATAGCAATCGATTCTGTCTTGATTTTCAAATCATTAGGTGTTTTATTGTTTATAGAAACCTTATTGGTTATGGAAACAGCTCCAAGTCCACTAAGGACCAAAATTCCTACCACAAATAATGGTAACAACTTCCTCATTTTTACCCCCTGTTAAAACTTAACAGATGTTAATCCTTATAAGTAATGTTTATTTAAACATTTCCAGATTATTAACTAATTAATTCTGATTATTTTATCTTTTTGTAAATCTAAATGGTCAGGAAACCTGTGACAAACATTTATAATGGACTTTTCTACTACCCTTAAAAGAAGTGATATTATGATATCTGCTAAAGATATACTAAATCAAGATGTTGTAAGGATAGATGCGAATGAAACATTTTCCAAAGTACTATCTCTGTTCAAAGAAACTGATGCAATCGTCGTCATGGATGGAGAAAAATACCAAGGAATGCTTTTGAAACGATGTCTCATGGAACCCAAGATTTCACTTGAAACAAAAGTCCACACCTTTTTAATGTACACTCCAAAACTTTCTCCAAACACTCCAGTCGAAGAGATCGCTCGCCTCATGAATGAGAACGGTGTTTATCATCTTCCAGTTATAGACAACGGGACCGTCGTTGGCATTGTCACCGCCGATGATGTCGTGAGAAAACTCACTGAACAAACTTTGGGATCACAGCCAATAAAAACCATCATGTGTACACAACCACTTTCAATAAGCCCAGAGGAAACAATCGGGAAAGTCATCAATATGTTTCAACAACATAACATCCCTTACCTTGCGGTTGTCGATCATACAAAAATCGTCGGTGCAATTACCATGGAAGATATTATTGAAAAGGTGATGCATCCCGGTGCCAGAACCGGAGGATGGACAGGACATGGTTATTCTACAGGAGAAAAAAATAAAAAACTTGACCTGCTCGTAAAAAGCATCATGAAAGAAAAGCCACTGCTCATGTCACCAGATGCAACAATACAGGATGTACATACCCGCATGAATAAATTCGACCAAGATGGCATTCTCATTGGAAAAGATAACAATCTCCATGGGGTAGTCACCCATAAAGAGCTTCTTGCACCCTTCGTCGGACTTGCAGAACCGGAGCCGTTTGAAATCCAGTTCCACCATAACACCAAAAAAGTCGACGAATTCGATAAAGAACAAGCATCCAGTTTCCTCAGAGCAGAATTCCTAAATCATTACGAAAAATTCCTTGAAACCGGATATCTACATGTATCATTGGAGCAACATAAAGAGACAAAACATGGTATCCATCGGGTCGTCTGCGAGATGAAATTATCCTCACAACGCGGGGTTTTCTACGCATCTCATGAAGGCCAAGGGCCGATGCAAGCAATGAAAAACGCCTACGAAGCAATCGAACATCAAATACGAAAAGCAAAAGGATCTTAGAAATAAAATTCAAAAGATAACTCTAATTTTAAGTTGTAGACTATTTTGAACAATAATATCTTTTTGAAATGAAGGAGTGGGCGTATGGGAAAATACTCAAAAGCGAAAATGTTCAATAGAAAAGCAGCAAAATCAAGAAGTAAACCTGATCGGATATTAGAAACATTATCGTTAAAATCAGGCCAACAAGTTGTGGATATTGGATCAGGCGGAGGATATTATTCTATTGGATTTGCAGAACTTGTAGGGAAAAATGGCAAGGTGTACGCTGTTGATAACAATCCAGATTTTTTAGAATATATAAAAATAATCGCTCTGGGAAAAGGACTAAAAAATATAGAGACAATATTGGTAAATGATAAAGTCATAACGTTACCTGGGAAAAATATAGACCTAGTTTTTATTCGCAATGTATATCACCATCTACCAGATCGAGTAAAATACTTTCAAGAATTGCGCAAGAAGCTAAAGTCAGATACAAAAATAGCTATCATTGAATATACTCGTCGCGGATTTTTTAGTTTTCATAGAAGATTTGGACACAATGTTCCGAAGGAAACAATTGTTGAAGAAATGAAAAATGCAGGGTACGTTGTAGAGGAATCATTTGACTTTCTGCCAGAGCAATCTTTTACAATTTTTAGCCCTGCAATATAATAAATGTTTCTTCAAATGAATAAATTTCTTAGAAGTGGAAACAACCGCGAAAATCTCTCCAATAATTTCAGCAACAATGAACCTGACATATCTCTTGGCATGCTAATAACCATAGGATCTGACCATTCACTCTGTGTTCCATTAACATCTTTTGCTTTCACTCTTACGGTATATGTGCCCTTCTCTTTCCATGTATGACGTGCTGTAACTATTTCACCTGATTTATAGGGCCCAAGCCAACCGCTCCAAGTACCATCTCCCCAATCGAAATTTAAAGAAACTTTATCGCCATCAGGATCGGTCGCGGCACTTGTAAAAGAGTAGGATTTGTTGACCTTTATGTGTTTTGAACCAGATGGTTTCAATGGTTTGTTAGGTGAAGCACTAGGCGAACCAGGTGCTATTTCAGGGAGTATAACACAGGAAGGATGATTATTATCAAGATAAAGTGTATTGTGTGCAATCAAGTAAGTTGTATTCTTGGTTATCGGATCAGGGGTATTTGGGTTTGCTAAAAACCTGGGATAGTTTGATGAAGAAACTTCAACGCGAATTCTATGTCCGGTATTCCATATATAAGATGTAGTCAGCATATTGACGTCTATTCCGTAGATTTCTCCAGGTTGCATCCACACCCAATGATCAGGTCCGTTTCTGTTTCTCATTCTTAGTATTCCATCGGTGACTACCATGGACCGACCATCTGGATATACGTCAGTGAGTTTTACGGTGAAATCAGTATCAAGACAGTCAGATGAAACGAATAGATGCGCTTTTATTGGACCACTTGCCTCATAGGGCTCTGTCAAAACTGGGCCGGTAAAAACAATTACATCATCTCGAGATTCAACAGGTGTTTGGTCATGTGGTCCTGGCTGTAGATTTAGATTCTGCCCACCTAAATTCGGAACCGGATTAGTGGGATCATAGACGTATGTGATAGGTTCATTGTTTTCTGGAAGGTTTTTACTCAAAACACCATTTTCATCAAAATACCAGGAAGTATTTGTCGCAGGTATCGGCCAATCATTGGCGTAGCGCCATTCGTTACCAGGTGAATCGATTTTACTTACATCACCCATCACGTAATAGGATGCAGTAGGCCAATTATCAAAAGCATTCGTTTCGCCCATTGTATACTGCTTTATCATATCTAAAAACATGTCAATTGTAAACCAGCACAATGAATTCTCTGGATATGTCAACTCTCCTTGCTTGGTTGTGATATAGCCCTCATGGGTCCAAGGTCCCATGACCAACTTTGATTTACCGAGAGCGCCAGCACCACTATGGTGCTGGTAACCACCATAGCCATCGATGATTCCTTGTAGAAAAGCATCGTACCACCCACCCATATGAATCGCAGGCACATTCACGTCTTGCCAGTTATCATCAAGCGAAACATTCGTCCAAAAACTCAATGAATAATTTTCATTGGCAAAAATTTCAGGCAAAACATACAACGCATCTTGACTTCCTAACCAAATTTCAACGAGCTCTTTTCTAAACTCTCCACCCTGATAAATCGCATGCTTATAGATATTGGGCGAAGCAACCATAATTCCTTGGCAGGCAAGTTCTGGCGGGTTCGCACCAGCCATGAGGTACTGACATATGCCAAGGGCAGAAGGACCAACTGTAGCTACCTTGCCATTGGACCAACTCTGATTGGCAATCCATTCAAGAGTGTCAGGGCCATCTGTTTGTGAATTTCTAAAAACAGTGTTATTGCCGTCAGAGTCCCCACGCCCGCGCATATCCTGAATAATAGTGGGCCATCCTAATATTGCAAAAAGATAACCAACAACAGCAATATCGTTTTTGCCGTAAGGCGTCTGTAACAGCACAGAACCATGCGGAGAACCGTGGAGCAAAGGCAGATATACATCGGTTGCCAACCTTACTCCATCACGCATAGGCACCATATATGTTTTCTTGGTGCATTCAGTTTCAGGATTATCGGGAAGAGAAACCTTCAAACCTTCGTTCATCAACGATACAAATTGGTCCACACTACCATTATATACAGTCGTTTCACCATCTGTAGTATTTCCAGCCTTTGCAACAATGCAAGTGGCCGAAAATGCAGACAATACTAAAACAGTCAAAATCCCTATGGCCCATAATCTCTTCATAATTCTTTACCTCCACTAAATTACATTGTAATAAGAAAGTCTTTATGATTTTTGTGATTAAAAATAGCTTTAATAAAGAAAGAATGATTATAGCTGAATTAATAAAATCAGGTGAGCTACCATGGAATTTGCAGATGTAATAAAATCCCGCACAAGCATTCGCAATTATAACGATAAAGCCGTAGAAGAAGAAAAGATAAAGTACGTCCTTGAATGTGCACGATGGGCACCTTCCTGGGTGAACAAACAGTGTTGGCGTTTTATTGTTGTAAGAGACAAAGAAACTATTAAAGCCTTGTCTAAAACAAGCATCATCAACCGGTGGTTGAAAACTGCACCTGTTATCATAGTTGCGTGCGGTGATCCTGAGTCAAGTGGCACTCATAATGATATTGAATATTATACCGTTGATGTTGCAATTGCCACAGAAAACCTCATTCTTGCTGCTACTGACGCTGGCTTGGGAAGTTGCTGGATTGCCGGTTTTGACGAGGAAAAAGTGAAAGAAATAATTGGGATTCCAAATAGAATCAGAGTCGTGGCACTCACTCCTCTCGGATACCCGGCCGAAAAGATGGGGATATTGGGCAGTAGTACAAAAATAATTACTCGAAGTAGAAAGAGAAAAAGTTTGGATGAAATCGTTCGCTATGAAAAATGGTAGAGTACGAAAGAGTTGGTGCAATAGTAAAACATAACTGTAGGTAATATGTTTAGATTTTCAAAGCAAGTTGGATTTATTATGAAATTAGCGGTTATGCCTAAAGGATGATTTGTTGGTTTAGATGTAGCAGTTGACTCCTTGTTATCAGATTTTGTTGTATACTTATTCCATATAAATCCAAAGGCATAGATATTGGTAATGGATCTGACCAATCGCTTTCCGCACCGTAAATATCTTTTGCTTTTACTTTTATGCTGTAGTCGCCTTTCTGAGCCCAGCTGTAGGTCCCGGTAGCTGTTGCACCAGAATTGAAAGGACCAAGCCAATTGCTGAAGTTACCATCTCCCCAGTCCCATTTGTAGTAAATCATATCTCCGTCCGGATCAGTTGTGCTTGTCGTGTACATATATTGAACACCGGGCTTGCCAGAGTTCGGGCCAGATGGTGTGCTTGGTTTTAGTGGAGGATTATTTGGTGGCGGAGGTGTTTCACTTTCATAAAAACTTAGAGCAGGATCGCCAAAGAGATTTGTTTCATAGTAGCACCATCTGATGCAGGAGCGGTCAATAATTGGTAGGTTGTCTTCTTTTGAATCATGATTTGCCTTTCCTATTTGCGGGATTCCTTCACCAAATACTGCGTCCCAGAATTGTCTGTTCAGCCTCTGTGAATCTCCATCTGTACTGTATGACCAGAAGAAACCGTAGCGAGCATTCCATATACCTGCAAATGCAGCATTACTTGTTTTTGCAGTGAACTCTTCAGCTATGCAGTCGTACCCATCTGGATTATCAAAACCGCCAGACATGCAGCCCTGTGAATAGATAAAACAAGTCTCGTTTGAGGGATTTGTTAGAGCATCGACATCAGAAATATACATTTTCATATTGTAGTCGTAGTACGCATGGCCTAGATGATTGATTATGTGTACACCGTTGTCAATAATGGACATGAGTTCAGAAGGATCCCAATAGTAAGTTGGTGAATCGTATAATTTCGTGAGAGAATAATTGCTTGCAGGAATACCGACCGTTGTATATCCATCATCTGTTGAGCCATTGATGAGCTCATTCATGTAGGTGCTGCCATAGCTTGCGATACCGTAATCTCCAAGATATTCGGCCGCTAAGCAGACCTTCTTCAAATACCCATCGTCTGGATTTTTGTTGATATATGCTACGGTTTTAGTGACAAAATTATTCACATCTGCCATATTATCAACACATGCTCTTCCAACATATACTTCTGCTATGAGGTCAACATCTCCTCCTCCTGCACCGTCGTGTGGTTCGCCCCATTTGTTATCGCCATCGTAGTTATAGGGACCGTCCAGACAGGCGTAGAAGAGATCCGAAGGCATGGTATCCTCATAGTAGGTGACGTTTTCGTCCATCCCTGAGACCCAGAGCATCGGGGCTGGAACAACACCATCATCACCACCAATAAGGACGTAATTTATCCCCCAATTCATATAGGCATCTCTTATGTAGTTACGTATGCTGTCAAGATCGCTAGCACCGATATCGGTAAGCGTTTTGATTACCGTAGCTGTTCCTGTGGCATCGTGTACTTCTTTCAATGGTTCGAAACCGCTTTTTAACTCATCAGTGGTAATGATGAGAAGATCGTAGTGTTCGGTTGGTACCGGTGTCGGTGTGCATTCTTTTTGATATCTTACGGACATTTCAGGATTATCGACTTTCTGTCTCACCTCGTTTTGATCTTGCTGAACGCCTCTGAATAGTTCTGATTGTGCACCTGTAGGCGCAGTTTCTACCGAAACTCTCAGACTTTTATAATAAAAAAGTTCACCGGTAACTGGGTTATACTGGACTGGATTCAAGAGGAGCACAAGGATCTGATATCCTCTAAAACCATAAACTCCAACTTGAGTGTATAGTTTCCCAGGGTACGCGGCATTGGAATTGTAGATATTTGTATTTGGTGTGGGTACTGGAAGATTCTTTGTTTGTGAAAGTGGAATGGGCTGGCCAGTCGGTTCTACTGAAAAGCCTGCCCCAAGAGAGATTTTTTCTCCAGAAATAATACTTATCTTGCTGACCTTTGATTTTGGAGGCAGTAGAATAAAGGCGCCTTTTGAGGGTATCTTTGGTTCGCCAGAATTTCCAGCAGAATAGCAGTCTTGCATTGTAACTCTATCGTAGATAGTGCCAGCTATGTTGACAGTTTCAATAGTTGGACTTTGAAAAGAATAAGTCAGTTGCGTTATTTGTATACGATTGTTTTTAGGTAGCTGAATAGCTTGTGCCGTGGAAAATAACATCAGGCATGAAATTAATGTGACAATCAACGGCCTACAATTTTTCAATAAAGCTGTACTATTTTTGCCCATAAGATAACCACCCAAGACTGTAATACGCGAACTTATTATTAACATTTGTTAATCTTGGCGCTCTAAATTAGAAATAAATTAATGAAAATCACAATTTAACAAGTGACAATAATTACAGTACCTGCTACAATAGAAGCGACAATCGCCAGCGTAACATAAATTATTATTGTTTTATTTACCATCATACACAATCACCAAAACTATATTGTCTTTAATCGTATTTAAAAGGTCAGAAAACGTTTGGAAAAAGCCGAACCAAATATGATTAAAAACACAGAGTTTTTTCCACTAATTTGTGAATTATTTTAAATTATCACTAGTGTGTTTATGCTTTGTTCAGCAATAGGCTCATATTCATCGTACAAGTCTGGTCTTCCAGAATATTCTATGCCAAAAAGTCTCCCGTTTTTTTCAACATACACATATTTTATCTTAACTTCATATTTTGTTTGATTTATATGATAATCATGTGTAAAAACAAACTCATATGCATTCATCCCATTTACTGTTCTTTCGTTATGTGAAATCAGGGAATTATTTTCTAAAGTTGAGTTAGCCAGTTCTATTAAGGTTTGGTTAACATAATAACTAAGGTTTTGCTTATAACTGGCACCAGCATGATTATAAACAGTAAGCCCCAGATTTTCAGAAGTATTTCCATTTATTGTGTAATTAAAATAAACAACCCCTGCCATTTCTCCACTAAGCTTCCATCCAGCAGGCGGATTGAATCCAAACCCCTCTTCTCTATTTGAATACCCTAAGTTACTCAACGGGTCGCTATTTTTTTCTTGAAATACAACAAAAAACAATACACCACTAATTACTAAAACAGCTACAACAACTACAGCCGATAATATTTTTGTTTTCTTTTCCATCCTATCCATTTATGTTAATCGTTATCCTGATATTAACATTTTTGGAGGTTTTTACACTGATTTTATTTCAACAAAAAAAGAAAAACATGTTTTTAATCTATCATCATTGCCATTTCAGCTAAATATAGATTTACAGGGACTTGGGTTTCACATATTTGTAGAAGAGGCGTGTTTTTCCATGGTAGAGGATTCCCATTTTGATGTAAAATATTTAATAAAGGTCTGTCCCCTCTAGTAGTAGGTAACTCCATTCCAAATGACATAATACCATGTTCAGCGTATTCCCAATCACTGACAACACCTAGAATTGGAGCTATTGAATAAACTCGGCCAATTTTACACCCTGTCATCTTAGAGATATTCTCTGCTATGTAGTAAGAAATATTCTCATCTGGACGAGGAGCATTAGTCCATCCCCAGCCAATTAAAATTTTACCTCCAGTAACAGCAGCATGGTAGTCTATTGATATAGTTATACTATGATTTTCTACTACTTGTTTTATAGCCTTTGTTTCTGGCTCGCTAAATGGATATGGTCCTCGATATTGTCCTTCTCCTCTTGTTGAGCTGAAATCAAAAAGGGGATATTTAACATTCGACTTCTCAATGTATGGAAATTTATGTCTATATCTGAAGGGATATTTATCAATCAGTTCCCATTTGTATCCAGTATTCCTGTTTACGTCAACTCCACGCATTAGTGTTTTTCCTAATATGCAGTTATTTGGTCGACCATTTTTACGAGTATATGCTTCGCAACCATCAGGGTTTACCATTGGTATAAAAAATAACTCGGTGTTGTTGACAACATTTCTAACACGTTGTGTAAAAGACTCGTTAACATTTACATGGGTATAGTTTTCTACAAAAGATTTTATTGAGTATATAACAACTTGATATCCCTGTTTTTCATCACCATGTTCACCACCTTTATATAGAACCCTGGGTTCATTCTCATCGATAGATACATTATCTGATATTTTTACCAGCCAAATATCTCTTCCTTCCCAAGTTTTTCCAAGTGAAGAATAATTAAATATTTTCGGGTATTCCTGTTTAAGTTGAACTAATAAATCAGTTAGTTCATTATATGAGTAATAATGTTCTTTTTCAGTGTTTCCTGTGTTGCTATTGTTTAGTTTAGCTGTTGCAAATAAAGTACTGCATACCATCATCAGCATTATTCCAATTGCTAGAATTTTTAATTTCATAGTTTCACATTATTTTTATAATATATTGTGAATTTAATTATATATAAATATTGTGTATCAATCATCAAAGAATCAAAAAAACGTTCAAAAGATATAAAACCAGATATTTTTAACCAAATTGTTTGGTTACATGCCAAAGACGTGTTTGGTTTGGAAAAAGCCGAACAAGAGATTATTTTCAACAGGATTAACCATGATTTTTTATGACTACTTTCGTGTTCAAATCCCTTCCCCTGCACTTTTACTACATTATTAAGAGCTGATAGTTTCGATAGATTCCACTTTTATTCCATAGATGAGGTAGTCGCCACAAACTTGTCTTAATTCAGGTGTTAAGCAATCTCCGTAAGAAAACATTCGTTTTTCAATTATACCTTCAACAGTTCCGTTACTTGTATTTAAAAATTGTTCATATAATGTTTCATTATCAAAAAACAGACGGGTATCATTGCTATGATTACCATTAATTGCAATAAAATCAAATCCTTTTGCTGTCCAAAAAGTTCCATTTATCTTGATTTGTTCCCCAATTTTATCTTTTAATTCTTCACCAAAAATAAAATCAAAATGGATTTCGTCTTCAGAGAGTTCCCTTATTTCCTCTGCAACTATTACTGTAGGGTCATATAGTCTCCCTTCAGAATCGACTAAATGTTGTAATCCATCATCTTCTACTATGTAATGTATTGCTCTAACAGTGCCATTTATCTGAATTTTTTTATCTAATGGAACTAATTTAGTTATATTAGTAAAATCAACAATTACATTAGAAAGTAGTTTACCATTCCACTCAACTCCATCTGCCATATCATAACCATAAAATTTTCCAACTGGAACAGAATTAATAACACCAATTATACTCACTTTCTTTCCGTTACAATCCGCCAGTGTTTCACCAATGCAAAATTCTGAAGTGCCTTCTTGACAATTAATGCATTTTTGGTTCATTAAAGCAATATAAAAAATAGCACTAACCAGAATAATAACTACAATAAGTCCAACAATAATTATCTTTGTTTTCTTTTCCATCCTTTTCTCCTCAATTCCAAAATATACTAATTGCTCATAAACTTACTCTTTTTAGGTCAACAGGAGAAATCTATTAATTTTACATGTATTTTCGTGTTCAAATCCCTTCCCCTGCACTAATTAAAAAATAAATAAGAAAAAGAAAAAAAGAAGGATTATTCACTTATCCTCATTTAGTTCGAGTTATATGCAATTATTCAATTACGTTTATCCGTTACACTCATCGAAAGGTTAGCCATAAACACAGATATTAGCATTTTTCCATCCAACCAAATTTTTTACAGTTGTTTCCCCATAACCATACTCAGTGTTAGAATAAATTAAGTAATTATGGTGAGCTGGTAAAAGGCAAAAATTGGCGGTACCTAAAAGACCGGTATTAGCAATTCTTATGATTCCGGTATTTAAATCCTTACATATAACCCACTCAAATGGCAACCAATAACAATCATAAGGATCAATCCAATGATATACAACAGTATGAATGCTATTACCACCTGTCGCAAGGGGCTCAGAGTTTGTTGTTATAGTTGGTTGTGTTGTTTGTGTTGCACCAAGCGCCATTGTGCTACAGATCATTGCTAATATGGCTAAAATAGCTCCAAAAAACAATATACATTTTTTCATATTTTTCATTTTTGCCTCCTTTTATGGATAAACAAACATTTTCTAAGCATATAAGCACTATGTTCGAATAGAAACAAATGAACAAAAAAAATAACTTTTTTTGTAACAAAATGTTAAAAGTGTAACACTGATTTAATTTCGTGTTCATATCACCTTCCCTGCACTAATTTTTTACTTTGATTTCATTTTTATAGCATCTAATCTAACTATGATAAAAAGAAAAAAAGAGATAGGTTCTTAGATTTTTGCTGAGAGCCTACTGTCGTTGCAACATTTTAATCAATAACTGGCTTGAAGATTGTTGACTTATTTGTTGACTGGTGCTTTGGCTAATTTTCAGATCTAGTGGCATAGTTACATCTAAAGTTTCCCAATCGCTTTCATCATCATGTATGTCTTTTGCTTTGACTTTAACTGTATACGTTCCTTCTGCGCTCCAACTGTGTGTAGCAGTTGCTTGTGCACCGGATACATGCGGGCCAAGCCATCCGCTGTTTGTCCCATCTCCCCAATCCAGATAGTAGTATACATTATCTCCTTCGGGATCTGTTGTGGAAAATGTGTAAAGGTATGATACACCAGGTTTTCCACTTGCTGGACCATTTATCGTAGGTGTATTTGGTGGGTTGTTATCAACAATTGATATTGTTAATGAATCAGACCAACTGCTTTGGACACCATAAACATCCTTGGCTTTTACTTTTACATCATAGGATCCAACCGCTGACCAAGGATGGGATCCAGTTACAGTTGTTCCTGAGTTGTACGGTCCAAGCCATTCGCTGTAGGTTCCATCTCCCCAACTGAACATGTAATAAATCTGGTCTCCATCGGGTTCCGTTGTCTTGCTTGAGAACGAATATTCTACGTTTAAAACTCCATGGGTTGGCCCAGTTGGTTTATCTGGTGTTGCCGGTGGGTTACTTGGGTTGTTACGCCATATTTTTACAGATGAATCACCAAGAACATTGTATTCTTCAAAGTAGTATTGGCTATTTCCCCCACCGCCATAATGTTGGTATAGGTAGTAGAGAGCCATATTCGTCATTCCACCAATTGTTTCGATACTGTCGTTCCACCATGCTTTGAACATACTTCTCTCTAAAATATCGTCTTCATCCCAGTACGAATATGTGGTAGCACCCCAAAACGCAAGACCGCCTTTGTGTGGTGCACGAAGCCAGGTTTCTCCAAAACATTCTGAAACTGTAAACTGACACGTTAAGCAAGCATGACTGCAGACGAAGGGATACATTCCATCATTAGTTAAGCTATTTACATCAGATTGATAGAAGACCGGGCCATCTGCCCAATACGTCGTATCCCCATGGCCCGAATAGATTGCTAAACTGCGTCCATTGTTAAGAGCATCTTTTACTTGTTGAGTTGTCGCACTATAGGTATGGCAATATAGCTTATCACATGTGTATCCATTGGGGTTAAGATAGGTATCTATCACGAAGTTGTGTGTTCCTTCAGAAACTTGATAATTAGACTCCGAAGCCATAAATGCTGCTTTTTTAATCCATGAGCTATCTGGAAAGCTGCCCGTTTCATAGTAGATGGTTTTGTCCACCATCGCTGTTACTTGGTCTGGTGTAGCTGCAGGGAATCGACTTACAATTATATCGGCAAAGTAATCTTCTGGATTAATGGTGACGTAGTACAAGTCGGTACATGTTCCCGTAACTGAACCCGTCCATGTGGGAATCTGTCCAGAATCTCCAACCAAGAGGACATAGGCAGGCGGTATCGGCCAATTGTTGTAGGCATCAACGATATATGCTTTGATGTTCTCTTTTGTTGCCCCACCAGGAATCTCAGATGTTTTGGTAACTGTCACATCGAAACCTTTACTCACTTTCCAGCCAGCAAGTGGTTGAATTGCATCATAAAATGAATCGTAGACGATAATCAGATATCCCTCTTGGTCTTTTGGATTGTTTACAATATTTTTTTCATAGGCACCATAATCTAAAAATGCCGTCTTGAACATATCTTCAAAAGCCGGAGTGCTAAAGCGTTCTATTTTTTCAGTAGTTTTTACCATGTCGCTGCCATGGAGATCAATTCTCAACTCACATGAAGTCATTATCTTGAGTTTGCCAGATACTGGGTTGTACTGTACCGGTGACACTTCAATAAGTGCAAAATTTCGGTCTCTTATCTCTCCAGTGCTTGCTATTTTTGCTATTTCATTAGGCATGAATTCATTTTTAGCGTAATATTTCTCGTCGATGACAAATTTCTGTACGGCTCCTGGTATTTTAACAAGAGATGGCAACACAGGTATGATCCTTGATGGAAGGCCCAACTCTTTTAATGATGTATATTTCCAGGTTACGGATTTGACAGTAATTCCAGCTTTTGCACCTTGAGGTATTTCAACCATTCTTGTTAAGGTCGGCAACCTCGCTTCACCTTGAACAATGGTAAATCCTTCGTTGGGTAATTCCGATGTCGCAAACTTTTCTCCATTTGCATTAATGCTGCCAAACTTGAATGTCGGAGTATTAACTGTGGTATCAATAGATGATGCATCGGCATTATTCACCACAAAAACAGAGTCACTACCTATTTTACTTCCTTTATATGGATTGGTCCCTATGGCAACTACTGAGATCGAAGTTACTAAAAGAAGTACAACAACAGCTCCAAAAATTTTCACTATTTTACCATTTTCTCTCACTTTTTAAAACCCCCTTAACTATTGTTAATCCTTAACCGTGATTAGCTAAATATACTTTTCTTAAAATTATAATCATTATTTGGCAATAGAAAAATTTTAACTAAAAAACTTTTCATCATGTTTGTAATTTTTCATAGTACGAAGAATTTCCAGTATTAAGTATCTCTAAAATAATTCGCTCAGTTACTTCACCAACTCCCTTAATCTGTCGCAATTTATTTTTTATAGATGACAGCGGCTCATTTAATTTTGAAATGGAATAGGCAGCATAGCCATATGGTGATTTTTTTCCTTCTAATTTTAAAAGGTAATCAATGTGCTCTAACATAACAATTACTAAATCATTTTCGCTTAAGATGTCTCCATACAGAGCGGGCGGGATGCGTTTTGGCATTCTGTATTTTTTTGCAATGACATTAAATGTTTGATTAATAGACTCATAGTATTCACCTATTGCATTGCCCCATTTGTCTCCTCTGTATATGTGATTATATTCGGTAGTCAGTTCAGGATAAGTTTTTTTGAGTGTTTCAAAAAAGTATTCTTTTTGTTTTCCATCTTTTAGTGTCATGCCGCCAAAGATGATAAAATCCACACCAGCATCTTTTGCCAGTCGAATCGTTTCCTCAAGCAAATTTGGTTTATCTGTGACAAAAGGAATGACTGGCAGTAAAAACATGCCGCAAGAGAATCCCTCGCCTTTAAAAAACTCAATTGTTTCTAATCGTTCACTAGGTGAAGGAACACCCGGCTCAAATATCGCACTTATCTTATCATTAGCTGATGAAAAACTAAAGCTTACAATTACTCTATTTTTTTCATTGATCTTTTTCAAAATATCAATATCTCTTTTGACAAGTGTTGACTTTGTTAAAAGATGAACCGGCCAATTATTTTCATAAAGCAGGTGAAGAGTCTTTCTAGTGAGTTCATACTTTTTTTCGATGGGTTGATAGCTATCACCAACGCCACCACCAACCAGCATATAGCTTTTCTTAAATGGAATTCGTTTACGTTTTGAATCTAACTCTCGACGTAAAACATCGATGGCATTAATTTTTACTACAACATCTTTGCCGAATTCTCCATCGACATAGTATCCTTCTGATCGCCCATCACAGTAGATACAATCATGGCTACATCCTCGGTATAAATTCATGTTATAATAAGAGATAAACCAGGAATCTATTTTGTTGTTTTTACGTAAAATTGATTTTGCTTCTACTTCTTTGACGGTCACTTTTTCATCATATTCTTTTTTGTATTTATATCCATCTAATGGTGAATACTAGACTATTTCTTCTCAAATCTGCGACCGTGTTTCATTCCCCATGGAGCCCACATTGCACCAAGAATTCCACCAATGATTAAGAAAGGAATGACAAATATCACAATATTTTGATACACGTTGTAGGGCTCAGCAAGGCACCAGAACCAATAAATAAGAAATATAAATATGGCAAACACGGCAACTGCCGAGGTCAGGACTCGCCATTTGAATCCTTTCGTTTTCCACATCTCTTTTTCTTCTTCTGTAAGTTGTCGCATACCCCAGATGGCCCAGGGAATACCTAAAATAGCGCAAATGGCAAGAAGCGACAACAGGAAAATTGCAACATTTTTCTCCCAATTAGACATATTGCCCGCATAGAAAAAAAACCAAATCAAAAGAAACACAAGCCACCCAACACCGACAAGAATTTAAAGAGATACTCTCCAGCCCATTCCTTTCGTTTCTATTATTTCCTCATCTTTTCCTTCCATAAATAAACCTCCCTATGTTTACTACAGTTAACTTTTGTGGCTATATAAACTATGGCGCATAAAATCGTTTGAGGATCCTGCAAACTGTCAAACCTATCCGCAAATCAAGTTCTTTGTTCTTACCCATTTAATGCATAAAGGAATTAACCAAGTATGTGATATTTTATGTTCTCTTTGTCTAGCTCGTGCTTAATTGCATCTATTTGTTCCTTACCCAACGTCTGGAACGTGATGACTATCTTTACATATCCAACTGGAACTGCAGTCGTACACCGATCATGAGATATTGCTTGAACGTTTGCCCCAAAATTCGCAAGGATGTTGAGGATATCCCTTAGCACTTTTGGTTTGTCGAGCGCGGTGATGGAGATTTTTACAAGGAGTTTATTTCTCAGCATGCCACGTTCTATAATTTGTGTAAGAAGTGAGAGATTTACATTTCCGCCACTTAGTACAGCAACCACATTTTTTTTCGTGAGCGTTACTTTTTTGCTCAATAGTGCAGCTAAAGAAACCGCCCCAGCAGGTTCAACAATCATCTTTGCCCTCTGCAAGAGCAGGTATAAAGCATAGGCAATGTCTTCGTCATTAACTGTTACAACCTCGTCAACGTATTTTTGTGCAAGCGCGAAGGTTAGTTCTTTTGGAGTTTTTACTGCTATTCCATCTGCAATGGTTGAGATACTTTTGAGCGGCACGATCTTGTTTTGCTCAAGCGATGCTTTCATCGATTGCGCTCCATCTGCTTCCACTCCAATAATTTTTACTTTTGGTTTAAGAGTCTTTAACGCTAAAGCAATCCCGCCGATGAGCCCTCCACCACCAATTGGAACAAGAACAGCATCAACATCTGGCAATACATCATAAATTTCAATTCCGATTGTTCCCTGTCCAGCAATAACAAAGTCATCGTTAAATGCATGCACAAAAGTCATCTTTTTTTTCTCTGCAAATTTCTTTGCAGCAAGAGCTGCATCATCATAAGTGGCCCCCTCAAGAACTACTGTAGCTCCGTAGGATTTTGTTGCTATGATCTTTGTTGGTGGCGTATAGATTGGCATAAAAACAGTGCTTTTTACACCCATGAGTTTGGACGCATACGCAACACCTTGGGCGTGATTGCCTGCAGATGCACACACGACACCGCGTTTTCTTTCTTCCTTGTTCAAGTGATAAATCTTATTGTATGCCCCTCTTATCTTGAAAGATCCCGTAGTCTGAAGATTCTCAAGTTTCAGGTAAACATTTGCTTTCGTCATTTGTGAGAATGTTTTGGATTTTTCAAGAGGTGTGCACTTTGCAATGTTTTTGAGGACGTCATAAGATTCTTTTATATCTTCAAAAGTAGGCATGCATGTTACCTCACAGGAGTTTGTTTAGAAAATCTCTTCCCTTCATTCCTGTTGTTAATCCAACCTTCTTAGCATTATCTGATATTTCTAAAATTTCTGCATTTAGAACATCTTCAAAACTTTTCACCCCGGTAACTCTTCCAGCGATATCGCCAAGCTTGTTGGCTGCATTCATGTTGAGATATCCGCACATGACATACCCTTTTCTCGCTTTCACTAAAATGAGCGGTGCGTTATCCAAATCAATGCGAAACCCTTCTGCTTGACCTTTGTCCAGTTCGATAATTTTTTTGTCCATCTTGTTTTCCTCCATCCACTCACGATAACGGTTTTTCTTTATAAAACCTTATTTGCCGTAGATTAAAATATCATGAATTCGAGCGCAAGCACACCCAAACATGCTGCAAGAGTTATTGGTGTAATTATCAAACCATATTTGATAAATTCTTTGAATGAGATCTTAACTCCTTTATCGCGAAGTATGCTAATCCACATGATTCCTGCAAGTGCTCCTAGAGGCGTGATATTTGCTCCAAGATTTGAGCCAATTGCTGTGGCTAAAATCGCAGGTAAAACATGGGCCTTTGCAACAGTGCCAACAATGGGAACATAGGCAACAGTCAAAGGAATATTGTTTAATATATTTGAAAAAAAGGCAGAGGTCATTCCGTAGACATATATATATGCGGTATTTGAACTGCCGCAGATATTTCTAAAGAATATACCAATATCTTCTGTTATTCCATATACTCTTAGAGCTTCGACCGTGATGAACAATGCCAAAACAAATGGGATTATACCAACCGGCATCTTTCTTAGAGTTGGTGCGACAGTAAAATGTTTCTTTTCGCTGTGCTTCTTCATTAGTGTGACGAATGAATCGCGTAATACCAGAATCGCTAGAAGTGCAAGCGCAAATCCAAGTGAGACTATCCACATTTCAATTCCGAAGTAAGGAGCGATCGATAATGCAACGATACATCCGCCAAGAATTATAAGTCCCAAAATGGCACTTGATTTATCAGTGATTGCATCTGAAGGTTTGATGGTCTTTGGGTGTTTAATGGGCTGACGTATCTTTTTTCTGAAAAGAATATACAACAACGCCATATTGGCAAATCCAGCAACGATGGCAGGCAAAAACATCCACTTGGAGTATTCATCGAAACGCAGGTTAAACGCAGAAGCTAAGACGATGTTTGTTGGGTTTCCAATGTAGAGCATCATGCTCCATGTATTTGCTGCAAAGAATTCGGCGAAAAGATACGGCATGGGATCTATCCCTGCATTTTTTGAAAAATAATAGATGAATGGTGTAAATGTCAGTATTATGACATCATTCGATGCAAATATGGTTAGAATTGAAATGATGACATACAATGAGAAATAGAGTCTTCTTCCATCCGTACTCGAAAACTTCAACGCAAGGCGAGCACAGTACTCAAAAAATCCTGTTATGTCAAGGAAGATGCTTATAAAAACCATTGAAAGAAAGAGAACCAAGATGCCGAAAGGATTGAGGCCACCCTTTCCTTCAAGCCCACCAAGGAGTTGGGAATAGTTCAAGATGCCAAGAATTACAATCAAAACAGGTCCAAGCAAGGCGCCAAGAAAATAAGTATCCATCTTAATCTTGCGGGCGCCCAGTCGTATGTAGAAATAGGGCTTTCTTAGGATGAGATAGGTTGTGATGATACATGATATTGCAAATATTATTTCAACAGCAAGTTTTGCATCCAGCATCTGTGCGGTTAATGTTTTCTAAGTCTTAAAACTCTTTTGGAAAGTTATCATTGAAAAAATACAAACGCCTAGAGAGAGTCCCCGGCGGGCACCAAATGCCCCCCAGTCACCCACTAAAGAGGACGCTGGCAGATGCCAAACACCCCCAAATCGTCCCTCTCTAAGCATGATACTATTTGTCATTGATACTATATATATCTGTCGTGTCAGAATGTCAAAATGTAAAAACCATGTTCTTCAATCCTGATTTTATTTTTATAGAAAAGATTATTAACAATCGTTAACTATATACTATATAATGGATGAAAATAATGTTTATAAAATCGACATTAAGCAAGATTTAATAGATGTATTTGAAATTGTAAAAGAAGCTGTTCGAAAAAGTGAGAGACGGTCGAGAGCTGGCTTGATGTTAGGATTACAGGAACTCGGTGCATCTCTTGACGGATTCATCGGTGCCTATTATCCTGTATCATCAAATATCATTGTTGTTAATAAAACCCCAATTCGACGTATTACTGAGACGAATTCTAAATTGCTAAAGTCGTACTTGTTTCATGTTTTGCTTCACGAATATATCCACTCGCTTGGATTTCTTGATGAACAAATTACACGGCAGAAGACTTATGAGATTAGCAAGGAAAATTTTGGTGAAAAACATGCTGTCACCAAGTTATCTACCGATATAAAACAGTTCTTCCCAAATCTTGTATATCCCGTTTATGGATGGTTACCACAAAATGAATTTCCAGCAATCGAACTCGTTCAAGGGTTTGATCGATCTAGTACTAATTCTTATATTAATTAGTGAGCCTTATTTTTTCTTAGGTTCCACCTGAATGTCTTCTTTGATGCCGGCCAGCCGTTTTGCAAGTTCTATGTAGTGATTAATGTCTGTATTCATGTTGATAATTAGTTTTGCGCCATCCGGAGAACCACCACCATGCATGCAGCCAGGAACACCCGCACCAATTGTGAGCCATTCAACAAGACGTGCAATCTTTGCTCTTGACTCACCACTGCAATTTGCCTTTAGATATTTCTGCAACATTTTTCCGTATTTAGGATCGTTAAGGTCTTTGCACGAAGGAATGCATCCTGTCTCAGCGATTCCTCCGGTTATGTCCTGAGCTAACCTTTTGGTTTCATAGGGCAAGGTTGCAACATGCACCTTATTCACGTTGGAGAGTAGGATGTCTGGAATCCACATGCCCGATGGGTGTTTATGTCCAAGGGCACTGGCGGCAATACCCATGCCAAACGTGGTCTCATTGTTTATTATCATCTGGTTTATCTTATCTTTAAAAGTTTTTTCATTGAGACCATTTGCACGTGCCATGAGAGCTGATGCACCAATCATAACATCACCTTGGCCAGCAACACATCCACCAATCGCAGCCCGATAGGGTGCTATGAAATTCATAACTGCTTGAGTGGTGCAAGCGTATTCTTTACACATAAAGACTAGCTCTTTAGGAATAAAAACATCCTCAAACAAGATATATGCTTGGGTTATGCCGCCGATATCAACAGGAATATCAAAACCCTCTTCTTGTTCTCGTGTATCGCTGGGTCTTCTTGCTTCTATGATTGTAAGGTTGTCGGTATCGCGAGGAATTACAAAAGAAACGGCGTAATCCTTATCTGACTCTTTATATCCCGTGCCAGGCATGACGACAAGCTCATTTGCCGCAGCAACACCGCATATCATCACCTTTGCACCACGAACTACGATTCCATCTTTTTTTTCTTCAACAATACGCAAACTCATATCAGGATCATTCTGAAGGGAAGGTGGTTTTGAACGGTCGCCTTTGGGATCAGTCAATGCACCAGAAAGAGTAATATCGCGTTTCTGTGCATCTTTCAGCCAATTCTGAAGTCGCTTATGATAGTCTGTCCCCAAATCTTTGTCCATGTCGTAAGTTGTCGCCCACATGGCATTAAGGGCATTGAAACCTGCGCAACGACCACCAGTGCATGTACCTGTAAGATTGAACATCAAACGCTTCATACGAACGTTAGCATACATGTCCTCCGCACTGCCAAGAATGGAGAGATATCTTGATATGCGCTCCCCGGTCAAACTGGATTTTGTGGTAAGAATATCCTGATATTCTGGCTTCAAACTTGCAGAAAATATCTGTGCATGACCTTCAACAGTTCTTCTTGTTGCTGGATGCTTTGTTACATCTTTTATTAGTTCACCGAACTTGTAAATATTGGGTCTCATTTGTCTAAGACTTTTTTTATATTCCTCAGCAGTCTTCATTTCTATTTCCCCTTCATTTTAAATTCCCATTCGCACCACAAATTATTAGGATGTTTATCCGGTGGGCAAACATTGCAATTAACAACAATATCTGGATTAAATTCTTTTGCAAAAGCCTTAAGAAAACCAAATCTAACAGGTTTGCATCCAAATTCCGAAAGGCTTTTTTTAATACGCGTATTCTGAACACGGCATCTAACGTTTCTAACAATGGTCCTTTCTTTTTTAATTTCGATTTCTTTATCCTCAAGATCCAAAGCCCAGCTGCTATAACGTAGCGCCTTTATCATTGAAGAAATATCATTACCATTTATCCCAAAAAATTCTTTCAATCGTCTTGCCTCTATCTTTCCCATGACTTCCCAAACCTTTCGATCAATTTCAGTAGCGGTTTTCGTACCAAACTTTTCTTCTATGCCAAGAAAATACAAACCGTCCACAGTCCAGAGATCACTTAGATGAAGAGACATAAAATCAGCTATCTTGTCCTTTGGAATGGCAGCAATTAGTTTTCTATCCTCGTCTCTACTCATATCTATCTAACCTCCATGTAAAGAGTTTATACTGATCGCCAAATCGAGATCAAGTATGAGATTTTATCCCATTTTTTCCTTGATGGCACTGGTCAATTTCGGCACAACTTCGTACAAGTCGCCGACAATGCCGTAGTCAGCAGATTTGAAAATAAGTGCTTCAGGGTCCTTATTGATTGCGACTACGATATCCGAATCACGCATTCCAGCGATATGTTGTATTTGACCAGATATGCCAACGGCCACATACAATTTGGGTTTAACCTTGTGGCCCGATAGGCCAATCCAGTGATCTTCAGACAGCCACTTTAGATCAGCGGCAATCGGACGTGAGCATCCAATTGTTTTTCCTTTCAAAGCTCCAGCAAGTCCGTCAACCAATTTTATGTCGTCCTTGCTTTTAAAACCCCTTCCACATGATACAATTATCTCAGCATCTTCAACGTTCACACCCTCAGACTTCATCTCTTGAACTTTAACAATATGGGAGGCCGATTTATTCACATCAAACTTCTTCTTGACGATTTCACCGTGGTGTTTGCTGTCCTTGGGTGATGGATCAAAAACCTTGGAAGGAACTGTGACGATACTTGGCTTTGTATTAAACTGCTCAACGACGATTGCATTCCCGCTGTACACTATGCGCTCCGCAGTCAACTTTTTATCTTTCACATATAACTTTATGCAATCTGTAACACACCCCGTTCCCAATTTTGATGCAAGCCTTGGGGCAAGCTCTTTGCCATTCTTATTTGAACCAATCAAAACAACCTCGGCACCCGCCTCTTTCAAGATTGCATCCAAGATATCTGTGTATTCTTCGGCTTTGAACGCATTCAGGTCAGTTTCAGCTACAAAAACCTTGTCAGCACCATGTGAAATGTACTCTTTTGCAAGTGTATCATCCTTTCCTATAATTACCGCATTCAATTTTAGTTTGAGTTCTTTGGCAATTTCGCTACCTTTTCCAAGTAACTCCAACATCATTTTTTTGTCATCAGAAAAAACAAGCACCATTTCTATCACCTCAACACTCCTTCTTTAGCAAGACTGTCGACAAGTTTTTTTATTGATTCATTTACATCATCTTTGTACACAATGTTTTTACGCTCCATTGGAACGCCTTTCATCTCCACAGTTTCAATTGCTGGACTAAGTTTTACACCGAGTGAATCAGCGCTCAATTCCTTGATTGGCTTGTTGGCTGAAGAAAGAATCTGCATAAGACTTGGCAATCTTGGCGTATTGATTTCTTTGGTAACTGTAATAAGCACAGGATAGGTTGATTCGGTCGTAACCATTTGCTCGCCCATATTTCTTTCTGCAACAACTTTTTCTTTTCCAGCTTTTACATTCTGGGCATATGTAATCTGCGGAATATTTAGCAAGCCTGCAAGCCTTGGCCCAACTTGGCCGGAAAACAAATCAATGGATGCCTCACCGCACAAAATAATATCATAATTGCCGATCTTCTTTATCGCTTCTGCTAAAAGGGCTGATACGACATGATAATCATATTTCTGTGGAGGAACAACTAAAACTCCTCCATCAGCGCCCATGGCAAGTAGCTCTTTTATTCTCTCTTTTGCATCAGATGAACCAACAGTCACAACAGTTATGCTAGTATCACTATGTTCGCTCCTGATCCTTAACGCCTCTTCCAAGGCGTTTTTATCGATGTCACTTATCTTCTGTGGTACGCCCTGTAAAATCGGCTTCTTTGTATTTGGATCAATCTTCATTTCAGATACGTCGACAACTTGCTTGGCACAAACTATTATGTTCATTTCATCACTCCTTTCTTTTCTTTTTCAAGCTCTCTTAATTCTTTTCTTTTAATTTTACCGCTCTGGGTTTTAGGAAGTTCTGTTACAAATTCTATTTCTCTTGGATACTTGTATGGAGCGGCAACTTTTTTTGCATGCTCCTGAATATCTTTAACAAGTTTATCTGAAGCTTTAGTTCTGTCCTGGAGAATGACGTAAGCTTTTATGATTGTACCACGCATTTCATCAGGACTTGCAACAACAGCGCACTCCAAAACATCCGGATGAGATATAATGGCTGATTCCACTTCAAAAGGTGAAATACGGTATCCGCTTGCTTTGATTAGATCATCGTTTCTACCGCTAAACCAGAAGTATCCATCTTCATCCTGATACAAGACATCGCCGCTCAAAAACCACTCGCCCTTAAAACTTTCAGCAGTCTTCTCAGACTTATTCCAGTATTCTCTAAACAGACCAGGGTCTTTTTTATTAATTGCAAGAACGCCAGATTCACCTTGTGGTACCGGCTCACCGTTTTCATCGATTAGGGTACAGATATGGCCTGGATGAGGTTTCCCACAGGAACCAGGTTTTATTTTCATTCCTTTCATATTTGAAACATAAACCATGACTTCCGTCATACCGATGCCGTCGTAAACATCAAGACCGAATCGCCGCTTCACTTCGCTAATCACTTTAGGATTTAGAGGCTCACCCGCAGATATGCATTGTCGCAGAGATTTGAGGTTATATTTTTTCTCGGCATCTTTTACCGTTAGAAACATACGATACGCAGTGGGAACAGAAGCAAGATTTGTCACTTTGTATTTTTCCAGGAGTTCAAACCACTTGCTGGGATCAAACTTTCCTTCATAAACAAAAGTGGTGATGCCCCATCTCCAAACATAAAGAAAACCGTTGCCTAGTGGATAAATCCAGTTTAAGTCTCCTGTGTGGGCTACGATATCATTTTCTTTCGCGTTCTGCCAATACATCACACTGGGGTCGTTTCCAGGAACCCACCGATGTAGGTGAACAGCGCCTTTTGGGTTTCCCGTAGTTCCAGAAGTATAACAGAAAAATGCTATGTCCGTGCTGCTAGTGGGTTCTAACTCCAGATTTGCTGAGGATTCTTTTATCATATCGTTGAATGATAATTCTCCCAGTTCTGTGTCACCTACAACAATGATATGCTTCAGTGTTTTGCAGTTCTTTTCTATTGCATGAACTTCTTTTGCATACTTTGGAGTGGTAATTACTGCTTTTGCGCTACTGTCATTTATTCTGTATTCAACTTCATGTTCTCTAAACATTACACTTGATGGAATGGGCACTGCACCGATCTTTACTCCGCCAATAAAAGAAATCTGAAAAGCAGGGATGTTTGGAAGTCTTATGAGAAAACGATCGCCTTTTTTAAGTCCAAGATTTTTTAGTGCATTGCCAAACCTGTCGGAGAGATTTTTTATCTCTTGAAATGTAAACTTCTCTGTTTTTCCTTCCGCATTTTCCCAAAATAGCGCTATTTTGTCTTTATTTTTTCCTTCGGCGTGTTTGTCAGCAACGTCGTAACCTATGTTGTATTTCTTTGGTATGTTCCATTTCCAATTATTATACTCTTTATTGTAATCAAATTCCCCCATGTTTTCACCATCTCAAGTATTGCTATAAAATTTTATTTGAGTAGACTTCCGGATATAACCATGCGTTGAACTTCAGAAGTACCCTCATAAATCTCAGTAATTTTTGCATCGCGGAATAGACGCTCAACGGTATACTCCTTAGTATACCCATATCCACCATGAATTTGAACTGCCTTGATAACTGAGTCCATTGCAGTTTCAGATGCAAACAATTTTGCCATCGCTGCTTCTTTACTAAATCGCTCACCTTTATCTTTTTTATAGGCTGCGTTATAAACTAAGTATCTTGCCGCCTCTATTCGCGTAGCCATATCTGCTATCATCCATTGAATTGCTTGGAAGCTTGCAATGGGTTTGCCGAACTGCTGACGCTGTTTTGCATAGTTTATGCTTTCATCAAGAGCAGCTTGAGCAATACCAACTGCTTGAGAAGCAATACCTATTCTTCCGCCATCCAGGGTACTCAACGCTATCTTGAATCCATCGCCTTCGGCACCAAGAAGATTTTCCTTTGGGACTTCCATATCCTCAAAAATGAGCTCAGATGTAAGCGATGCATTGATGCCTAATTTTTCAAAAATGCTGCCAACTTTGTAGCCTTTCATGTTACTTTCAACTATAAATGCACTTAGACCTTTTGCTCCAGCAGCCTTATCTGTTACAGCAAAGACTATTATGATTCCTGCTTTTGGTCCGCTTGTGATAAACGTTTTACTTCCGTTAATTATGTATTTATTTCCCTTTAAATGTGCAGTTGTCTGCATTGCACCTAAATCTGAACCGGCATTTGGTTCTGTACCTGCAAAAGCGCCTATTTTCTCTCCTTTTGCTAGAATCGGTAAATACTTTTTCTTTTGATGATCTGTACCATACTTCATTATTGGCCAAGCAGCCAATGAGTTGTGAACTGAGGTAATAACACCTGTTGACGCGCATTTGCGCGATATCTCTTCTACAACTGTTGCGTAACTGATTGTATCTAGACCTGCTCCACCATATTCTTGTGGAATTATAATTCCTAAAAGTCCAAGTTTTGCCATCTTTTCAAGAGTTTTTGTTGGATACTCCTCTTTTTTGTCAAGTTCTGCAGCTATGGGTGCTACTTCTTTTTCTGCGAATTCTCTCACCATGTTTTTAATCATTTTTTGTTGTTCATTTAGTTCGAGTTGCATGCGGATTGGAATAAAATTAACAAACATAAACCTTTCCATATTGCATAAGATATGGATAAAAGAAAGAAATATAACAACCTAGCTAATTAAAGAAGGGAATTATGGCGTTAGAAAAAGGCTTTGTTCACGTTTACACCGGGCCGGGAAAAGGCAAGACAACTGCCGCCCTTGGGTTAGGGCTTCGCGCTGCCGGTGCAGGTTTGAATGTGTATATGATTCAATTTATGAAAGGTAGACGGTACAGCGAACTAGATTCTGTTGAGCATCTATCTAATTTTACAATTGTTCAGTATGGAAGGGACGAATTCGTATCAAAGGAGAAACCAGCGCAGGTGGACATAGACCTTGCACAGAAGGGCTTTGTGCAGGCAAAAAAGATTGTTAAAGAAGGAAAATATGATTTAGTTATTCTGGATGAGATTAACGTGGCCATTGATTACAATCTCATATCTCTTGATGATGTGCTGAAGTTGATTAAAGAAAAACCAAGAAAAGTTGAACTTGTATTAACGGGGCGGTACGCCCCACCAGAGATTGTAAAAAGTGCAGACTTGGTAACTGAAATGTTGGAAATCAAGCACCCATATCAAGATGGCGTATTGGCCCGCAAAGGTATTGACTATTGAACTGGGGAAAATCTTATGGCTGAAAAAGGAAAAAAAACTGATTGTTGTACACAGACAAACGAAAATACTCCTGAAGAAAAAACTAAGTTCGAAACATTGTCGGGCATTGAAATAAAAACTCTTTACACTCCAAAAGATATTTCTCATCTTGATTACGATAAAGACATAGGTCTCCCGGGGAATTATCCGTTTTTACGCGGTGTTCATCTAACTATGTATCGCGGTCGTCTTTGGACTATGCGTCAGTTCGCTGGTTTTGGCAGTGCTGAGGAAACCAATCAACGTTACAAGTATCTGCTTAATCATGGTGAGACTGGACTTAGTGTTGCTTTTGATTATCCGACTTTGTATGGTTATGACACAGATCATCCTCTCGCCCGTGGTGAGTTTGGGAAATGCGGCGTCGCAATTTCTTCTTTGAAAGATATGGAGATACTGTTTAGCGGTATACATGTAGACAAGGTAACAACCTCTATGACCATAAATGGCCCTGCCCCTATTGTTTGGGGTTTCTATATTGCTAATGCTGAGAATCGTGGTATTGATCGCCGTGTTATAGGTGGTACAATTCAGAACGATATCCTTAAGGAATATATTGCTCAAAAAAGCTATATTTTTCCTCCGGAACCATCTATGCGTTTGATTGTTGATACTTTTGAGTTTGGTTCTAAGGATGTTCCTCGCTGGAATACAATTTCTATCAGTGGTTATCATATTCGTGAGGCCGGATCTACTGCTGTTCAAGAACTTGCTTTTACTCTTGGTGATGGTTTGGAGTACGTTCGTTGGGCTGTTAAGCGTGGTTTGAAGATCGATGATTTTGCCCCTCGCCTTAGTTTCTTTTTTAATGCCCATAATGATTTTTTTGAAGAAATTGCCAAGTATCGTGCCGCTCGTCGTATCTGGGCTAAAGAACTGAAAAAACTTGGTGCTAAAAAACCTCGTTCTTTGCTGATGCGTTTTCATACTCAAACTGCTGGTTGTAGTCTTACTGCTCAACAACCTGAAATAAATATTGTACGTGTGACAATGCAAGCGCTTGCAGCTGTTCTTGGTGGTACACAGAGTTTGCATACAAATTCTATGGATGAGGCTTTGGCTTTGCCTTCTGAGAAAGCTGTTCGTATTGCTCTTAGAACCCAGCAGATTATAGCTGAGGAAAGTGGTGTTACTAACACGGTTGATCCACTTGGTGGTTCGTATTATATCGAGTGGCTTACTGATAAGATGGAAGAAGAAACGTACAAGTATTTTGATCGCGTTGAGAAACTTGGTGGCGTGATTCCTGCTATTGAAAAAGGTTTTTTCCAGCGGGAGATTGCTGAGGCAGCATACAAGTATCAGAAAGAGACTGATAAGAATGAGCGATTTATTGTTGGTGTTAACAAGTATGAGATTAATGAGCCTGTTGAGATTCCTATTTTGAAGATGGACGAAAAAGGCGAGGAGCGGCAGATTAATCGTTTGAAGAAACTTCGTAAAGATAGAGATAATGCAAAATTTGAACGTAATCTAAATCGTTTTAGAAAAGCTGCTGAAGGTGAAGAAAACCTGATGCCTTATATTCTTGATTGTGTGCATAGTTATGCAACTCTAGGCGAAACATGTGGTGTACTCCGAGAGGTTTTTGGTGAGTATAAGGAGCCTGCGATTTATTAAAATGATGGAGGTTTGATTGTTTATGGAAAAAAAGATACGTGTGTTGGTTGCAAAACCTGGTCTCGATGGTCATGATCGTGGTGCAAAAATTGTTGCTCGTGCGCTTCGTGATGCTGGTATGGAAGTAATCTACACCGGTTTGCATCAGACCGCAGATATGATTGTTGAGACTGCTGTTCAGGAAGATGTTGATGTCATTGGTCTTAGTTTGTTGTCTGGTGCTCATATGACTCTTTTTAGGGATGTTACCAAACTTCTGAAGGAGAAGGGCATGGGTGATGTTCTTGTCGTTGGTGGTGGTATTATCCCCAAGGATGATGTACCTGCTCTTAAAAAGGCTGGTATAGCTGGTTGTTTTGGTCCTGGTACAACATGCGAGGAGATTGTTGAGTTTATAAAAAAGAATGTGAAAAAATGAGTAACCTTGCTTCTAAGGTTTTGAAAGGCGATCCTATGTCTATTGCTAGACTCATTTCTCTTGCTGAGAATAATTCTTCCGAACTTGCTGATGAGATGAGAGTTATTCATAAACATAGTGGCAAAGCATACGTTGTTGGTGTAACTGGTGTGATGGGTAGTGGTAAAAGTACCTTGATTTGTGAGCTGGCTAGAGCTTATAGAAAACATGGTAAAAAGGTTGGTATAGTTGCTATCGATCCAACTAGTCCTTTCAGTGGTGGTGCATTGCTTGGTGACCGAGTTAGGATGACCGATCTTACTATGGATGAAGGTGTTTTCATCCGTAGTATGGGTACTCGTGGGATGCTGGGTGGTCTTGCTAGTGCTGTTTATGATGCTGTTGAAATTCTTGATGCATCTGGCAAAGATGTTGTTATTATTGAGACCGTGGGTGTTGGTCAAGCTGAGGTTGATGTTGTAAAAATAGCTGATACCACACTTGTCGTTCTTGTACCAGGTCTTGGAGATTCCATCCAGATGATCAAAGCAGGTATCATGGAGATTGCTGATATTTTTGTTGTCAACAAAGCTGATAGACCTGGTATTGAACAGATAACTGCTGAACTCGAGAGTCTAATTGATATGTCCTGCATTGGTAAAGACCGAAAAATACCTGTTGTTAAAACAACGGCAAAAGAAAATAAAGGTGTAACTGAACTAGTTGATGAGATTGAAAAACATGGATTATATTTAAAGAAAACGAAGGTTTTTGAAGTTCAAAGACGTAAAAGATATGAGGCTGAACTTATTGAAATCATTCGTAAGCGTCTTATGAATTTTATTTTTGATGAGTCAACATTTAAAGAAAAAGTTGAGTCGATGATTGATCAAATCAGCAGAAAAGAACTCGACCCATATACTGCTGCTGATGAGATACTGGGTAAGATTTTAAAATAAAAATATGTAAAAAAGAAAAGGAGATTTTCTAAAAAGATTTTTTTATTTTCCTTTGAAATTCGGTTTACGTTTCTCTAAGAACGCAGTCATACCTTCTTTTTGATCCTCTGTTTGAAAACTTTTAGAGAAATAGGATATTTCTAATTCACATGCTTTTTTCAAATCAACTTCCATTCCTTTGTTCACTAGTGATTTAATAAAATCTGTTTGTACAGATGATTTACTTGCTATCTTGTTCGCTATCCTTTCTGCTTCTTCCATGATTTTATTATCGGGCACAACCATATTTACTAGCCCAATGCAATGTGCCTCGTTTGCATCAATATTCTCCCCAGTCAGAAGTAGTTCTTTTGCTTTCATACGACCAACAAGTCTTGGTAATCTTTGTGTTCCACCAAAGCCTGGGTGTATCCCAAGGTTAATTTCAGGTTGCCCAATCTTTGCACTAGCGGATGCAATACAGATATCACAAGCCATCATAACTTCGCATCCACCACCTAGCGCATAACCATTAACTGCTGCGATAAATGGTAGTCTTGATTTCTCAATGTTCATCAAAAGTTTATGTCCCATCTCTGCAAACTTTTTTGCCTCTGGAGGAGTCATTTCTTTCATCTGTCTTATGTCTGCTCCTGCTATGAATGCCTTCCCTTCACCCGTTAATATCGCAACTTTTATGTTTTTGTCTTTTTCAAGCTCTTCAACAGCTTTTGTCAACTCTGTTATTGTATCCTTGTTCAACGCATTTAAATTGTTAGGTCGATTAATCTTTACTATGCCGATGTTCTCTTTCTTTTCAATTAGTATATTTGCATATGACATTTTACTATCACCTATTTGTTATATGTATAGAAACCCTTACCGGTTTTCCTACCAAGTTGACCTGCTTGTACCATCTTTTTCAAAAGCGGACATGGCCTATATTTTGAATCATTGAAACCTTCGTAAAGAACAGTCATAATATTCAGTACAACATCAAGACCGATTAAATCAGCTAGCTCCAAGGGCCCCATCGGATGATTCATACCAAGTTTCATCACGTTATCAATATTCTCAACAGTACCAATTCCTTCCATATAGCAATATATTGCTTCGTTAATCATAGGCATCAAAAGACGGTTGGAAACAAAACCAGGTCCATCGTTTACCTCGACTGGTATTTTACCCATTTTTTCAGAAAGCTCTTTTATGAGTTTGGTTGTCTCGTCATCTGTTTTAAGACCACGAATTACCTCAACGAGTTTCATAAGGGGAACAGGGTTCATGAAATGCATACCAATGAATTTCTCAGGTTTAGTAGTAGCTGATGCAATATCTGTTATAGGAATTGTAGAAGTGTTTGATGCAAAAACGCAATCTTTTTTACAAATACTGTCGAGATCTTTGAACAACTGTTTTTTGACTTGAATATTTTCAAAAATTGCTTCGATTACTAAATCAACGCTTTTCAAATCATCTAATTTTGTAGTGCCTTTTACATGTGAGAGGATCTTCTTTTTATCATCGGCAGTCATCTTGCCTTTCTCAATGCTCTTGTCAAAAAACTTCTCAATTTTTCCGATACCTTTCTTAACAAAATCATCTGTTGTATCTCTGATTATTACATCAAAACCAGCTTGTGCAGCAACAAGGGCAATACCATGGCCCATCTGACCAGCACCAATAACACCTATTTTACTAATTTTCATTTTAATTTCACCTCTCAATTATCATTGAAACAGCATGTCCTCCACCAAGACAAATTGTTGCGAGTCCTCTATTTTTGTTATATTGTTTCATTTCGTGCATCAAAGTTACAAGTATCCTTGCTCCGCTGCAACCTATCGGGTGACCAAGAGCTATTGCACCGCCATGTATGTTAAATTTCTCTTTTGGTATTCCTACTTCTTTCATCAATGCAACAGATGCAGAAGAAAATGCTTCATTATGCTCAACAAGATCGATATCATCAATTGTTAGATTCATCTTTTTCAAAAGACTTTTAACACCAGGCACAGGTGCTTCCATAACATACTCTGGTTTAACACCAACAGTGTTGTATCCTTTTATTGTAGCAAGTGGCTTTAAGCCAAGTTTTTTTGCCTTGTCTTTACTCATAACTACAACAGCTGATGCACCATCGGAAATCTGCGATGCGTTTCCTGCCGTGATAATCCCGCCTTCTTTAAAAACGGGTTTAAGTTTTGAAAGATTTTCAAAAGTCGAATCCTTTCTAATGCCCTCGTCTTTATCAAAAATTATCGGGTCTCCTTTCTTCTGTTTAATTTCTATAGGTACTATTTCGTCTTTGAATTTACCCTCTTCAGTTGCTTTTGCTGCTTTCTCGTGGCTTCCTGCTGAAAACCTATCGCAGTCTTCTCTTGTAACTTTGTATCTTTCTGCAACAATTTCTCCGGTCATACCCATATGGAATTTGTTGTAAATGTCCCAAAGACCATCGTTCACCATTGAGTCGATGATTTTACCATCAAAGAGACGATACCCAAAACGAGCCTTATCTAAAATATACGGACAATTTGTCATGTTCTCCATTCCACCAGCAACTACAATCTCTGCATCCTCACATCTTATGGCCTGAGCTGCTAGTATTACTGCTTTAAGAGATGAACCACAGACCTTGTCAACATGTAAAGCACCAGCCTCATATGGAATGCCTGCAGCTATTGCCGCTTGCCTTGCAACATTCTGATAAAGGCCTGCCGATACAACATTACCCATAATAACTTCATTTACATCAGTTGGTTTTATGCCTGCTCGTTTCACAGCTTCTTTGATAGCGATACCGCCAAGCTGCGGAGCTGAAAAACCTTTCAAAGCGCCATCGAATTTACCTTGAGCTGTTCTTGCACCTGAAACTATCACGATTTCTTTCATGTATTTTATGCCTCCTCCAAATAATAAAATGTAGTCCTGGCAATATGATTCGAACTTAAAACATTTTCCAAATATTATCTTACATCCACTTTTAAAAAACAAAAATCACCAAGCTTTGCTTCAAGTGTGTCTCCTGCAACTATCTCTCCAACACCTTCAGGAGTACCCGTCATTATCAAATCGCCTTCTTCAAGCGTCATAATTCCCGATATGAACTCTATAATTTTCTCAACAGAATAAATCATGTATTTTGTGTTAGAATTCTGTCTGATATTTCCATTGACCTTTAACGATAAATCAAGATTATTTGGATTTGGTATCTTATCTTTTAAAACAACGTCACTGATAGGTGCAAACGTATCAAAGCCCTTAGCTATAGCCCAGGGCCAACTGTTCTTCTTTGCTTTATCCTGGATGTCTCTAGCAGTGATATCTAAACAAACCAGATAACCCAAAACATAATCCAAAGCCTCTTTTTGTGATACATTTTTACATTTTTTACCGATAACAATGCCAAGTTCTACCTCATGATGTAAACACTTCGACATCCTTGGAATGATTACAGACTCGCCATTGAAGATAACGGAGCTGGCAGGCTTCAGAAAAATAAGTGGTTCCTCAGTAACATTTGTATGCATCTCTTCAGCGTGTTTCTTATAAGACCTTGCTAAACAAACAAGCTTACCTATAGCAACCTTTTTTTTGCTTTTATCCTTGAAAATGTAATTAGTCATAAATCAAGCAAATTGTATTCACTAATTTAAAGTTTTTACAAAAACCTTGATTCTACGATAAGTTTCTTTAACATAATATTGTTACCGTGATGGGGATTCTATGAAGTTCATTCCAAATTCCACGATAAAAAACAACATGCTTAAGGAGACAGGATTAAGCGATATAGATGAACTATTTTCAGATATTCCAAAACAAATAAGAGTCAAAAACTTGAACCTTGCTAAAGGGTTATCCCAACAGGATACAGAACAAAAACTAAGAGAGATAGCAAATAAAAACAAAACGTTCCGCAGTATGCTAAGTTTTCTAGGCGGGGGAATCAAACCACATTACATTCCACCTGCGGTTAAATCAATAATCTCTCGTGCAGAGTTTTACACTGCTTATACTCCATATCAACCTGAAGCATCCCAGGGTTTTCTTCAAGCTATGTTTGAATACCAAAGCATGATCGTAGAGCTTACCGGTATGGACATTGCTAATGCCTCGTTGTACGACGGTGTTACTGCTTTAGGTGAAGCAGCACTCATGTGCTCACGAATAAACCAGAAAAAAACCTTTGTTATACCTCAAAACATATCTTGGGAGAAAAAGTCGGTTCTGAAAAACTACACAAAAGGACCAGGCATAAAAATCAAAGAAATTCCATATGATGACAAAACAGGAAAAATAGATTTAGAAAAGCTAGAGAAAAGCATTGACAACGATACAGCAGGAGTATATGTCGAAAATCCGAATTTTTTCGGTGTTTTTGAGGATAGTGTTGACAAGATTGGTAAAATTGTAAAAGACGCAGGTTCTCTCTTTGCCGTAGGAATTGATCCAATTTCACTTGGAATTACAAAAAGTCCAGGAAGTTACGGTGCAGATATTGTAATTGGTGAAGGAAGAGCCCTTGGCAGCCCGATGGATTTTGGAGGATCTAGTTTGGGTATTTTTGCGTGTAAGGGCGACTTTTTACGACAGACGCCCGGTCGTATCATTGGTATGACAAAGGATACGGATGGTAAACGTGCGTTCTGTATGACTTTTCAGACCAGAGAACAACATATTCGACGTAGCAAGGCCACTAGTAACATCTGTTCAAACGAAGGCTTATGTGCTCTTACTGCAGTTGCTTTCCTGTCATGGCTTGGGAGCAATGGATTACAAGAATTAAGCAGAATTAATTTTGATAAAGGACAGAAATTAGCCAGTACTATAGGATCTATTCGTGGTTTTGAAAAAAGATTCACGGGCGTTCATTTTAACGAGTTCGTAATTAAATGTCACGATCCTAACAAAGTCGACAAAGAGCTGCTAAAAAGAGGCATTCAAGGTGGTCTGATATTGAATAAATGGCATCCAGAACTTATTGACTGCATGCTTTTGGGTGTTTCAGAGCTGCACACTGACAAAGACATTGAAAAACTTGCATCTGCACTAAGGGAGGTATAACATGTACAGATCTGCTGTTTACGATGAGCCTCTGCTAAATGAACTGGAATCATACGTAAAAGAATGCAAAAGTGAACCCTTAGCTTCACTACCAGCATCACTCCAGAGAAAGGATAAACCTTGCATTCCTGATCTAGATGAAACCCAGATTGTTCGTCATTTCTTCCGCTTAAGTCAAATGAACTATGGTCTTGATTCCGGTATTTACCCATTGGGTTCTTGTACTATGAAATACAACCCCAAGATTTGCGAGGAGATAAGCAGATGGGACAATTTTGCAGGCATCCACCCCTATCAAGATGCATCCACAATTCAAGGTAATCTCCAAATCATGTATGAACTTGAAAGGATGCTCTGCGAAATAACAGGCATGGATTACTTCACGCTTCAGCCGGCAGCAGGTGCCCATGGTGAGTTTCTAGGAATGCTTTTGACTCGAGCCTGTCACGAGTTTAACAAAGACAGTCAAAGAGACGAAGTCATTTTACCCGATACATCACATGGTACAAATCCAGCTAGCGCTGCTATGGCGGGCTATAAACTAACAGAAATTCTATCTACTAAAGACGGAACCGTAGATCTTGACATTCTTGAAAAAACACTTTCAGAAAAAACTGCATGTTTTATGCTTACCAATCCTAACACACTTGGTATCTTTGAATCAGAAATACTCGAAATATCCAAACTTGTTCACAAAGCTGGAGCTTTATTGTACTACGACGGAGCCAATATGAATGCTATCATGGGCAAAGCAAGACCTGGAGACATGGGATTTGATATCGTTCATTTGAATTTACATAAAACCTTTGCAACGCCCCATGGTGGAGGCGGACCAGGTAGTGGACCAGTCGGAGTTAAAGAAAAACTGGTAAAGTTTTTGCCAATTCCACGCATATCAAAAGATAATAAAGACAATTACTTCTTCGACTATGATTACCCAAATTCCATTGGAAAAATCAAGGGATTTTATGGTAATTTTTCTGCAATCCTGAAAGCTTACATTTACATAGTTATGATGGGCGGAGACGGTTTAAAAGAAGCCTCCGAGGTTGCTGTTTTAAACTCAAATTACATGAAAAAGAAATTAGTGGATTCAGGAAAATACGAACTTCCATACAAGGAACTAAGAAAACATGAATTTGTACTTAGCTGTGAAAAACTAAAGCAAGATAAAAACATCAGAGCACTTGACGTGGCCAAGCGTCTTCTTGACTACGGTTTACATCCACCAACAATCTACTTCCCGCATATAGTCAAAGAGGCATTGATGATTGAACCCACCGAATCCGAATCAAAATACGAACTGGACAAATACATAAACGCATTGATTAAAATTGCAGATGAAAACCCAGAAATTATAAAAAACGCACCAAATAACACGTCGGTTAAACGTATCGATGATGTTAGTGCAACGAAAAATCCGATTCTTAATTGGAAAATGATCTAAGGCTGCTCTTCGGTTTTCTCGTAAAGAGATAGCAAGATACCTACTATTCCAGATATAACAAAAACACTTGTTAAAGAATAAATTCCGATATCATACCACACTTTGTATCGCATACCCCAATAAATGTAAAGACCAACACCGAATAATAGAATTAATAATGAGATCAATGTAAATACATTAAATTTTTTAATGTTTATTTTCATCATATTTTCTTTCACCTTCTAAACCATATTTTGGATATGGGAGCACTGGGATTTGAACCCAGATCGGCGGGTCTCTTCTAAGGTCATCGCTCCAGTTAATCATCATATATCAGATGACCCTCTTTTAATCATTCCATAACTGGAGCCCGCAATGATGCCGGGTTACACCATGCTCCCATTAATATTTTTACTTCCTTCTGGCTCTCTTTTCACGTCTCATACGTTTTTTTCGCCATTTCCATCGCATTTTTCTTCTTTTCTTCCATACCCGTGAACTACGTTTCATCTTAAATTTCCTCTGATTTTATAGTTTGCCCTAAACAACTACCCATATTTAATAATTTAGGAAATTGTGACCTTGCAAAAGAAATAAAGGATTTATGCGCAAAGCCAGAATATTTCCTGCTGGTTGTTTAAAACACAGATTTAGGAGAAAGATAATTAAATATATTTTCTATATGTATTTCCAAAATGGGCAGATATACAAATTCTTATGTTCTTGGGGAAATATTGCGATCCCTTTATCACGTTGCTGGCAGAAGGACGTCTAGAGGTTTTGCCGCCAAAGTTATCGGCTCAATCATAAAGACTCTTGAACAGAGATATGAGTTTCTAGCATATGTTAGAATCAATGATCAAGGTGAGTTAATCGAGGATGAAGCTATTGCTATTTCGCCTGAAATTGATTACGTTAAACCTGATTTAGTTGGAAAGGCTATTGAAGCCATCATTCGAGTAGTATATATGGACATTATTGGTAAATCAGGTTTGTTTTTTATTGCAGAAATAAAAAGACGTGCTGGTGAAGGACTTATTTCAGAACTTCATACTACTTTCGGCGTAGATCTTGCAACACTTCAGGTTGAACAGCATTATCTTTACAGAAGTCGTGAAAGACAACAAGCTAAATACCGCAAAGATAGAAGCACAGATGTAAGTTTGTTAGGTTATACTTGGAAAAACGTTGCCTCTTGGGAATACGATCCAATTCATAAGGCATGCGTCCTCTATAATACTGAAGGAGAGGTACTGGATAATTTACATTTAGATTCAATTATCGAAAACTATGTCAAAACCTTAGCCGAAGATCTTGAAGAGATTCCTGAAGAACTTGAAGGAAAGATAGATGTTAATGAAAAAGAGCTTGAACTGCTGCAGATGTTGCGCTCAAGAGATATGGATGCAGAGACAGCTGTTGCCTTACTTCACATAACTAAAGGTGAGTTCGATAAAATAGTAAGAAGACTACTGGAGTACGAATTACTTCAACATACCTCTTACAACATAATAGAACTGACTGAGATTGGTATAACCTATCTAAATAAAAGAGATGAGGCAGAAAAAGCAAAAAATAACCCAACTTCTAAGGAGATAAATCAAACAGTTTAATCGTCGTTTTTTTCTGTTTTTTTATCCATCCAAACATACTTGCATCTTGTGCAATACCATCCCATTGAAACCCAGTACTGTCTGCCATACTTAGGATTAACATGTCTGTAAAGTCTTACCAAGCCAAGATTACACTTTGGACATTTTTCTTTAAATGAATCCTTGTAAGGTTCGCTACCAGTCTTGTATATGAGCGTATCAGAGGCCACAGTATAAGTATAGCCACATTTTGTGCAGTACCAAGCTGTAGGAATCCATTTTCTTTTTCCATCTATGCTTTTATTTTGATAAAGTTTAACGGCCTTTGAACCGCATTGAGGACACTTCTTCTTTATAGTTATCACCACACCCGCTTACTTTTCAATACATTTTTACACATCTGGATTTACTACCATCCTATGAATATATGGCAGTTTTATATAGATCTGACTTCCTTCCCCCAGTTTGCTTTCTGCCCATATCTCTCCGCCATGCTTTCTGACAATTTCTTTGCATATGTACAGTCCCAGTCCAGTTCCCTCATTTTTACGATCGTCTCCAGTATATGCCTGATAAAACTTATTGAATATCTTTTTTAATTCATCTTTAGAAATACCAATGCCTGTATCCTTAACTGCGATAAGAATGTGGTCCTCTCTTTTTTCAGCTTCAACGCTTATATAACCATTATCAGTAAATTTAATAGCATTCACTAGCAAATTTTTTAAAACCTGAGATAAACGGTTTTTGTCTCCCATTGCATCTGGTAAATCTCTAGGTATATTCGTAATATATTTCAGATCTTTACCTTCAATAACCGGCCTCATATCTTCTGCAATTTCATCTAGAATTTCTACAGTGCTAACTTTTTCCATTTCAAATCTCATAGTGTCTGTATCAAGTCTTGAAACATCTAGTATGTCGGTAACAAGTTTCAGCAATCTTTCTGCATTTCTCAAACTTATCTTTGCCCAACCCTTGATTTTGTCACTGGTATCTTTATCTGAAATAATTAAATCTAGATAACCTTTTATTGGAGTAACCGGAGATTTTAATTCATGGGCAGCGATGTTCATAAATTCAGTTTTTAGCCTTTCCGATTTTTTCAGCTCATCTTCTATTTTTCTGCGCTCTGTGATATCTCTAATGGTACAAACCATGCCGGCAAATTCATTATTTCTCTTTAACGGAGCCATATTAACTTCCAAAGGTACAATATTACCATCTAAATGAACTAATTCAAGTTCTATATTCTCGACTTTTTCCCCCTTTGTTCTAGAATCAATAAATACCTGTTGGAAGAAATATGTCGAATCCTCTGATAGATAATTCCTGAAGAGTGTCGCCAGAATCTGACTCTTCCGCCTGCCACACATCTTCTCAAAAGACGGGTTCACATAGGTCAATTGGCCCAGAGGATCAATCGTTAAAACTCCATCTGCAGACGTTTCGGCAAGAACTCTATATCTCTCCTCAAGTTTAACAAGCTCATCCCATGCCCTCTGGCGCTGCGTGACATCTCTACCCCTGACGAGAATGCCTTTGACCTCTTCTTTTTCCTTTATACAGTCATTTGAAAACAAAAACCTATACTTTGTGCCATTCTTCGTTATCAAATCGCATTCATAATCATTGATCCTTTCTCCACGGGCAACCTTATCAATAGCATCTACGTGTTTCTTTATATCTTCCTCGGAAAATAACTCCCTAATCTCAAAGAGTGACTTTTCAACTATCTTCTCTTTTTCTAGACAGCCTAATGTTGTGGCTGTATTATTTATATCTATGATGGTGCCGTTTGGATCAAGATATAATAAGAAGTCACTTGTTGCATCAAAAATATTTCTGAATTTTTTCTCGGATTCAACAAGTTCCCATTCTACTTTTTCCCTTTGGTGTCTATCTCTTAGATCTCTAAATATAACAAGATCGCCAACGATTTTTTTGTCTTCATACAATGGACTCGCGTTTATCTCTGCATAAATGATTTCTCCATCTTTTGCAACTACCTCAACTTCATATGGGAGAATCTTATCTCCTTTCATTCTTTTAGCGAAATTATTTAATGTTTTACTGAGGCTTTCTTTAGTCAAAATTTCTACATCATCAAACTTTTTTCCAATCAAATCATTTTTACTATACCCAAGTAATTCTGTGACTTGCTGATTTATGTCAGAAAAATAACCTTTTTTATCAACAATGACAATCGGATCTATTGCGGTCTCAAACAAATTCCTATATTTCTTCTCAGATTTTCTTATTTCATCATCTGCTCTTTTAATTTCAGTGACATCTCTAGAGATGCCCATTGTCCCTATTATCTCTTTATCTTTGTTGTACCTTGGTATTTTGGTAACAGAAACCCAATGCTCCGCAGCATCTGCATCTATGATTTTCTCTATCTTGTTGACAATTGGTTTACCCGTCTCCATCACTTTGCTATCATCTTCATGGATATCCATTGCTATATCTTCAGATAAAAAGTCAAAATCTGTTTTTCCTATCATATCTTCAGAACGAACATTCGAATGCTCTGCTTTGGCTTTGTTCACTTTTATAAACTTACTACTCTTGTCCTTAAAATAAATAGAATCCGGAATATTGTCTAAAAGTGACTGCAATAAATCACGTTCATACTCTAGTTCTCTTTCCATCTTCTTACGAGCAGTGATATCTTTTATGACACCGATGGAACCAACAACCTTGCCCTCATGATTTTTTAAAACGCTGAGCGAAAGATCCACATCGATTAATTCACTATTCTTCTTGAGAATCTTTGTTTCCATGTGATGTTGCATACCTTTCTGTCTTACATTTTCAGATCTGATTTTTTTCCATTCTTCCATTGGATAAAGCAAACTAATGGGTTTCAAATATAGCTCGTCTTTACCCATGCCTAACAGATTCTCTGCGTATCTATTCCAGGAAATAATCCTCTCGTTTTCATCGGTGAGCGTTATTGCAACAGCCGAGTTTTCAAAGATTGTCCTATATTTGAGCTCAGATTCTATCAATTTTCTCTCGGTTTTCTTTAGCTCTGAGATATCTTTGATGATACCAACTGAACCTACTATTTTGCCTTCAGCTCCCCTCAGGGTGCATAGCGATATTTCCACATCAAATATGCCCTGATTCTTTCTTATCATCTTGGTTTCCATGCGATATTTAATTCCCTTCTGTCTCACGTGTTCTGATCTGATTCTCACCCATTCTTCAGGAGGATAAAGGGATTCAACAGGTGTCATGAATAGCTCTTTTTCGTTCATGTTGAGAAGTTCTTCTGCATACTTGTTCCATGAAACAATACGTTCTTTTTCATCTGCAAGAGTTATAGCAATGGAATAATTCTCAAAAATAGTCCAATATTTTTCCTCGAGACTTCCCAGTTCAAATTTTTTTTCCATTCTTTTTCCTTTATTGCCCTTGTAAATCGTCTTATCAGACAATTCCTGTGGCGTTTCCTCGCTCATCTGTATTGTTGCAAAAAAGCCCGACGGTTGACTAAAAACCTTTCCGAGTCTTTCTTCTTCCTTCAGTTCTTTTACAATCTCCGGCTCATTTTTCATCTATAACGCCTCAAAAAATCTATATCAAAACATTTATCACACCAAGATGTAGAGATAGCATATCTTTTAAATTTATTATTTGATAAACTAGTTACTATTCCGCATCCCATCTTGTATCCCATTATTGGCTAGTAATAAACTAATTATTACTAAAAATGAAATACATTTTTACTATATTAAATCTATTCCAATTTCATTAAAAATCTATATTGATGAATTAAGCGGGCGTGGTGGGATTTGAACCCACGATGAATGGCTTAGAAGGCCACTGCCATATCCGAGCTTGGCCACACACCCAGTTTTCAACTACAATTTATAAGACACCGTATTCAATAAAAATAGATAAAAGTAATGGATAAGAAAGATTTTTTATTCGTAAGGTGCAGCGTCTTCAAGTAAATCCACGTGTGTGAGGATCATGCGTCTGCAGCAGTATCTATCTACGCCAATGTTATCTAAGATAATCTTGGGTGTTTCTTTTGGTTTTTCGCCTTTATCTATAGCCTTTTTGTATTCTTCATAGCGCTTCTTGTATTCCTCATAGGCCTTGCCAATGACCTTTCCGCATGTAAAACATCTTACAGGAATTATCATTACATCACCTATACGACTTCTGTCTTTTCTTTCTTGCTCCTCTACCGAGTGGCTTTTTAGGTTCTTTTCTTCTAGGGTCACTCACGAGCAAACTTCTATCATGATCTAAAAAAGCAATTTTCAAATTAGGATCCTTAGTATATTCAAGTAAGCCCTGTGCTATTGCTGTACGGACAGCGCTTGCCTGGCCCATAAACCCTCCACCAGTGACCTTCACATCGATATTCACTTTGTCCATGTGTTCATGGGCTATTTTAATCGGTTCAAGTATCTTCCATCTAGCGATTTCAGGTTCGTAAAAATCTACAGGTTTTTTATTGATCCGAACTATTCCAGTTCCTTTTTGTACAGTCGCCTGTGCAATCGCAGATTTCCTTTTACCTGAAGTATTTACGATTTTTTTTGTCATTAGAATTTCGCCCCCAAGTATTTCGAGAGTTCCTCAACTGTTATATAGTCGGCTAGTTGCTTTTTAGCTTCTTTAATAGTTTCAAATTTTTTGCCCTCAAACTCTTCAGGAACTCCAATATAGCATTTCAATCGTTTATAAGCTGCTCTGCCGTGAGGTGTCTGGTAGGGAATCATGCCTCTAATGGAACGTTTCACGATTCTTTCAGGAGTTCTTGGGAAAAAAGGTCCTTTACGATAGGTACCTACTTCTCTCTTCCATTTGTATGTCTCTTTTGTAGTTGTTTTTTTCCCAGATATTATGGCCTTTTCCGAATTGACTATTGCTATTTCCTCTCCATTAATTAATCGTTTTGCAGTATATGTGCCCAATCGTCCCAATACGGCGCCATTTGCATCAATTATCGCTGTCATATTTATCCCAATATTCGTATGTTTTCTCCTTTAGGATTCTTTTTAATCAACTCTTCAATCGACATGTGTTTGCCACCTGCTTTCTTTATTTTTCCCTCAGATTCCTCTGAAAAAGACCAGGCAGCAATTGAAACTTTTTTTGTTAGTTCTCCATTTGACAATACTTTGCCAGGTATTAGGGCAGTTTCTTTTTCTTTAATGTATCTGTCGATTCTATCAAGGTTAACCACTGGCCAGTTCTTAGATGGTCTCTGTAGTCTTGACGCTATATCTTTCCAGATGGGTGCGTCGTTTTCATTGGATACTTTCTTCAAATCCTGTATTAACGCTATCAACCGTGGATTTGTCTTGATAATTTCTTTAGTCATATGTTATTTCTCCAAGATATGCGGATTGTAGTGAAAGGAAGTGTTATTTATAAGATTTGTGGAGGAGTAAAACCTTTTAATCCATTGGATGTATCTCTTTTAAAGTAGAAGAAAAATGAATCGAATAAATAGTATGACTGAATCAACGTTCAAAGATAATAAACCATTAATAGGATTATTTCCTCTTTTCTATAATTTCGGTGAAACATGCAGGGTAGTTTTAATAGCCAAACGCTATAAAGAGCTAGGGGGCGAAGCTATCTTCTTTAGCCATGGGGGGGAATGTGAGTATCTGGCTGAAGACATCGGGTGTAAAGTAGTCAGGATAAAGCCGATTTATACAAAAGAATATATCGATCTCCTCTGGAAATCTTCCAGATTGGAGACTTTTAAGAATCCTTTTTCAAAGAAAATACTTATGGAACATGTAAATGAAGAAACTAAGGCCTTCAAAAAAACAGGAGTAAAACTAATAGTATCTGCAAATAATTTCCCATGCGGCATATCTGCACGTGTTGCAAGAATACCTCTTGTTTCTATAACACCTAAAGTAATAATCTCATTTACTAAGTACCCTGATGATGGAGAATTTTTTTTCACTCGTCTAATTCCTCAATCATTAAAACTTAAAATCCTTAATTGGTATGCACCTAAATCTAAAGGCTATGTTCGACCCTTTTCTAAAGTAGCAAAAAAATTTGGCGTTTCCCCTCCAAAAATTGAAACCGATCTGATTAAGGGCGATTACACCTTTTTTGTCGATTCTAAAGAGTTAATTGGTGAAGAAAAATCTCCAATGCCGACAAATGAATACTATATTGGGCCTTACTTTTTTGATGAAGTATTAGCCAAAGTGTTCAAAACCAAACAACCAGAGCAAGAAGAAAAAGAAATCCTGAATCACCTGAAAAAACCAGGAAAATCGATATTTTTTACTTTGGGCAGTTCCGGAACGAAAGAACTGTTCCTCAAAATACTAGAAGTATTGAATAAAACGAATTACACAGTAATTGCTGCTTATAATTCGATTTTGAAGGAAAGTGAAGTACCAAAGGTTAATGATAACATTCTTATAAAGAAGTTTGTTCCATCCACTGAGAAAATACATCGTATGGTTGATCTCTCCATTACCAACGGCGGTAAAGGAACTGTGTATACGGCAGCCTACGCAGGAAAACCCGTAATTGGTTTTCCAATGCAATTCGAACAACATCTCAATCTTGAACTGTTGGTAAAACATGGTATGGCAATTATTGCGTCAAGGAAATATTTTAAGGAAAAAGAATTATTGAAAGCCATTGACGAAATATTTAGTAACTATAATTTTTATTTGAAAAATGCACATATTCTTTCACAGAAACTTCCAAAGCCCGAGGGAGATAAAAACGCAGCAAGGAAAATTATAGAAATTTTACAGCAAAACAATTAGTTTATTCTAGGTTTAAACATTTTACGAAGTTCATGAATTTTTTTCAATTCAAATGAGGATAATGCAGGTTTTGCAGACAAAAATTTCTTCCAATCAACTATCTTTACAATAGGTTTTTCACTAAAAACATCTTCGCGAAGTTTTCCATCGATGCCATCTGGGGAGGAAATACCAAGAGAAGTAAAAACCATTGGCAATATATCTTCAACAGATAAATTATTTATAATATGTCCTTGTCTAATATTTTTACCATATGCAAAAAATATTCCATAAGGGGCATGATTGCCAGTATATCCATTTTGATTATTTTTGAATATATATGGAATAGATTTGTCGTTTGATTTAGTCATACTTATCGGATTGTCTGATAATCTGATACTTTCCATCGCATAAACTCCTTCTTTTAATTTCAAAACGAAATCTGGTGGGCAAATGGCGTTTTTACCATATATGTCATACCACCGATATACCTCTTCAACGATTTTTTCCTTGCTCTCTGGATCTTTTAATTCTCTAAAAAGTTTAATTATCTCTTGAGATAATTTTTCGTATTCACAATCATCGACTATACCTTTTTCATAACTATTCTTTTTATTTATTTGAATTCCTTGGCCATCTGCTGTAGAGAATGCCTTTGTTTTTGAATAATCAATGAGTTTTTGTTTTGACATAATCGAAAAAAGAAGTTTAAATATAAATGAGGAATGTTTGATTGTCTTTTGAGGAATAAGACGTAGAATCATATTTTCTATTTTAAAGATCAAATACAAAATGATTGAAGTCGGACCTTGATGAGGGCTCTTCATAGGTTTCAGTAGACCAGCGTTGTATAGTACATTGTCTGGATATAATGCTTTTTTAACCCCTTCAAACCCGTGATCAGAGACTATAAAAAATACTGCCTCAGGAAACAGCGCCATCATCTCGCCAACGAGCTGATCTACTTTTTGGTAACAAGATAAAAGAAGATGCTTTTCGTTCCATAGAAAATGTTGTGCCGTATCCGTACCGCGAAAAACAATCATGTTGAAATTCCAATCAAATTTTCTCATAAGATTGGTAGTAACTTTCGCATGAGACGTCATCTCTTTGTTAATATGTTCCATTAATTTTTCTGGGAAATATTTTGCCAAGAACGATCTCGAAAAATCCTCTACTAATACCTGTTCAAACTCAAAATTACCTAAGTCTTTTTCAGTCAGTTTTTCTTTAATAGATTTAGGATAAGTAAAATCTGATTCTGGAGATGGAGTTAACAAACCTGTAATAATTATACCATTTATTTTCTCAGGAGGAAACGTACAAGGTACATTGACGATTATACTTTTTATATCGATATCTGTCAGGAAATTCCACATGGCTGGAACTTTTCTAAAATTCGAAGTGACCAAATGTGATTCAAGTGTATCAGTACGCTCAAAGCCGTATATTCCATGTTTACCCGGATTGCAACCTGTTATAATGGAAGTCCATGCGGGTGCACTGAAAGGAGGAATAGTAGAAGCAAGCCTTCCATGGGTTCCGTTCTTTCGGATCTTTTCGAAATTTGGCAATTTACCTTCGTTCATCCGCGGTTCCATTAAATCCAATGTTGCACCGTCGATGCCAATAACTACTACCTTTTGCATAACCTGCCTTTTGTAGTTTCCCCAATATTATTTCTTTATATAAAGAATGTGGGCTATAAAAAATCATAAGTTCATCAAATGATTATTCGCTGCAAGACTTTCATAGTTATATCCATATTTTTTGTTTAATTGGATCAGAATTCTTCAGTTAAATTAAAAAACACATATGAAATAAAGACATAAATTAATACACTTATAAATTAAGAGATGTATTGTATAGAAATAAGGTGATCAAATGAATTTTAATGATAAAGTTGTTTTAATATCTGGTGCAACTGGTGGAATTGGTGAAGAAATAGCAAAACAACTATCAAAAGAAAAATGTAAACTTGCTCTTTTTGCCAGAAGAGACGAAAAATTAAAGGAACTTTCTAATAAAATAATTGGCAATAAATCAGAATGTATTTATAAGAAATGTGATGTAAAAAATAGAGAGGACATAAAGGAAGCTGTTAAATTCACATACAATAAATTTGGGAGAATAGATTTAGCTATATTAACAGCAGGCATTTTAGTGCCAAACCCTATTGAAACTTTTGATAGCAACATCATTAAAGAGTCTCTTGAGGTCAATTTCTTAGGATCAGTTTACTTCATCGAACAACTTTTTCCTATTATGAAAAAGCAGAAATCTGGAACAATTGCTGCCGTCTCTACTTTACCTGATAAACGAGGCGTACCAGGATGGGGCGCCTATGGAGCAAGTAAAGCGGCGTTGAGCTGGATGATGGAAAGCCTGCGGGCGGAGGCACAACAAAAATACAACATCAACATGATAACAGTAAAACCAGGTTCGGTTCAAACACCTATGATTGCCAACTACCATAGGCAAGGTGCCATTTCTGCAGAAAAAGCATCAAAACACATAATAAACGGAATTAAACGGAATAAGAAAGTTATTCAATTTCCTCTTGCTCAGGTGTTGATAACTAAGGTCGAAGAGTTATTCCCTGCATCTGCGTATGACAGTATTCCTATAGATATACAGAAAGGCGAAGGATATCCAGTTGTTGAGGATAAATAAATGCATATATTTTTAAAAACTGTTAACATCAGTTGACGTTATGAATCCTTTACTCAATCCTCTAATATCTGTACATCTTCTAAAAAGTTATCTTTTGGATCCCGGTAGAATACAAAGATCAAACCCTAGGCAGTTGAAAAGATACCGAGATAATGCATTCAAAAGCATAGTCAAATATGCATATACTGTCCCTCTTTACCGTGAAAAATACAAAAATGAAGGTATTCACCCAAGCGACATAAAAGGAATAGACGATATTGTAAAACTACCATTCATAACAAAAAACGATTTGAGAGAAAATTTTCCAGACGGAATAATGCCCGCGGGTTATAAGAAAGAAAAAGCATATGTTATTTGTACAGGTGGTACAACTGGAAAACCAGTCTCCATATACACTGATTTTCTCACCATGGGCAAAGCTGGCATGCCTACTCTAAGAGAAAGCAAATTTTTTAATTTAAATTGGAGAAAAGCAAGGATAGCTCATATTGGTAATTTTACTCCATATAGAGTTGATCTTGTATGTCAAGAACATTTCACATCCCATTTTAACTCTTTTTTTTCTAATCAGCTAAACATTGATGTAAATGAACCAATTATTGACATTATCAACAAATTGGATATCTTTAAGCCAGACTTGATTCTTTCGTACCCGTCTACCTTCCAACATTTGGCCTTTTTGAAAAGAAGAGGATATGGTAAAAACGTAAAACCAAAAATTCTTTGGACTGCCGGTTCCATGTTGGATGGTTATACGCGGAGTTATGTGGAAGATGTTTTTGGTTGTAGATTGCTGAATGTTTATCCTTCGGTTGAGGCGCATGGAGATATAGCATTTGAATGTTTGAATGGGACATGGCATATTCATTCTGATTTTTATCATGTCGAGGCCATTGATGACGAGGGTACATTAGTTGCACCTGGTGAACGTGGCCATGTGGTGATATCCCGGTTGTGGGGTAAAGGAACGCCCATTATTCGATATACCGGAATGGATGATTGGGTGAAACTTTCCTATGATGAAAAATGTGAATGTGGCCTTAGAACCCCCACAATTATGGGTGGTGTTGAAGGTAGAAGTAAGGCAAATATTGTTTTTCCTAATGGTAAAGTTTTTCCGCCAGGGGCATTTTGTTTTATAGAGCATATCCTCAACAAATTTCAAACATTTAAGATTAGACAGTACCAGATTGTTCAGAAAAAAATAGATGAGTTGGAAATATTGCTTGTGATTGATGAGGATCTCAGAAATGTAGGCGCTTCTGTTGACGAAATTGTTAAAGAGATTAAAAAAACTTATCAAGAAAAAACAGGACCTGAAGTAGCAATAACTGTACGAGAGGTCAAAGAAATTAAAGGCGATCCTAATTCCAGAAAACCTCCGCCCATTGTTGTATCTTATGTAAAATTTGAAGATAGCTACAAGATTTTTGATAAAAAAGCTTAAACAATAAATTTGTAAAAATAATACAAAATTTAATATCGCTTTTTAGTATACACAAAACGAAGTGTGTTGACCATGAGAGAATACAAAATAAAAAAAGGGTACAATCCAAACATAAGTGCGATAATTTCAAAATATTTTGGTGCGAAGGGAGATATATCCAAAGGCATTCAATTCACGGTAGATGGAATTGGAGATGTCAGCATGAAACAAGAGAAAGCCTCCCTTTTCATCGATATTGTACCTCCAAAAAAAGTATGCGGTGACTACAGCATAATTAAAAAATGGAACGAATTTCTCTTTGAAGCTACCGGCAAAGATACCAAAGAGCGAAAAAAGGAATTTGGAAAGGTTTAAAACTCAGATCTTTTTATTTCTTAACTTTTTGGTTTTATATTTCATGAAAACTTGCAGATTTTTTAAATTTGATAGATATGTTTAGATATATTGGAAAAAACCAAAATGTATATATATTTACGTATACATTACTTGGATGTGGTGGATGGGAAATGCCTCTAACAAGAAAAGCCCGAGTAGTGGGCAGTAGTCTGGTGTTAACTATACCCAGTCAATTAGCAAAGGCCCACGATATCAACGATGGAGATGAAATAGAAATCATACCTATGGGAGTAGGAGAATTTAAAATAAGAAAAGTAAAGGGCTAAACCTACTTCCATTACTGGGATTCTAAATATTACCATTTAGATTTATAAAGGTAAACCGTATTGCAATTTTTGATGATATTAATAGCTCCGTCAATACTTTCAGCAGATTTTTCAAAACTTGATGAAGAAATTAAAGCGATTGAAAAAGCAGGAGCCGAGTGGATACATATTGACGTAATGGACGGTCACTTTGTTCCAAATATAACAATAGGTCCAGTGGTAGTTTCTAAAATTAGAAAAATATCTGATATTTTCTTTGACGTGCATCTCATGATCGAAAACCCTGACAAATACGTTGAACAATTTGCAAAGGCAGGTGCGGATTTAATTACAATCCATGCGGAAGTATGTAGTGATATAAAATCTTCCATCAAAAAAATAAAAGAACTTGGTTGCAAAGCAGGGATATCAATAAATCCCGAAACATCTCTTGATAAAATAGAAAGAATTATTGAGGATGTGGATCTGGTTCTTATCATGTCTGTTCACCCAGGTTTTGGTGGGCAGAGTTTTATCAAAGATGTTTTGCCCAAGATCAAAAAAACTAGAAACATAATTAACAAACTCAACAAAAAAATATACTTGGAAGTAGACGGTGGCATAAACAAAGAAAACGCAAAAATCGTAAAAGATGCTGGTGCCGATGTTTTAGTGGCAGGAAACTTTATTTTCACAAGTGGCAACTACAAAGAAGCAATACAATCTTTAAAAGACGCATAGTACTTATAGGCCTGATGCCAGATCATATATTACGCTTTTTTTATCTTTTGCTTTAACAACACCGCTAGCCAATAGTACGCCATCTGCACCAAGTTCTATTGCTTTGGCTACGTCCTTTCCATCCTTTACACCTGCACCGCACAGAATCTTCACATTTTTGTCAATATCTTTTACAGCTTCTACGGTTTTACTGACTATGCCAGGGTCGGCTGTGGTAACCGATATTTCACCACCAATGAGCTCTGGCGGTTCAACTGCCACAAAATCCGGTGAAAACGCTGCAATTGTTTTTGATGTTGCGACGTTATTTGAACATACTATATGATCTAAAGCAAGTTCCTTTGCGCGAGAAATGCAGACATCTATATCTGCAAGTAGTAGCCTATGCTCGCTGTGGTTTATTAAGGTGCCAACGGCCCCTGCTGCTTTTATCGCCTCAGGAAGCGTCCATCCTGTATGGCTTCCTGGCCTTATCGGATCAATATGCTCTGCGAAAACAGGGATATTTATTTTTCTAGCGCACAAGGATATGTCTGTAGCTTGCACGGCAATGGCCATACTTGCGCCCGTTTCTTTGGATATCTTGTCCATTAATGTTGCAATAGCTAAGGCATTATCGCCCGTTGCTTCCGTATAGGTTTTTACATTGAGAACAATGACTGGTGTTTTTAACATGGCAAATCTCCTCAGATTTTGTCTAGCTAACGTAATCGATGACCTTTAATATATTATTTCCCATGTCACCTGGATTTAAAATGGATTTACCACTGCAGTCTAGTTTGCTTCTAGGAATAATACCTGCTCTTATTTTAATATACATAGGTTTGAGAGGATATGAGGGATATTATAAGGATAAAATTATCTTTTTAACTTTTATAATAGGTATTGTACTGGGGTTTTTCGCAGCAGTAGTGCGATCATTTACTTTGCCACTAATGGTAGTATATGTAATTCTGATTGCTATTTTCGAACAACTATTAAAAACAATGATACTAAATATCAAGAGACTACAACAAAAAAAAGAAGCAACCATTTACGGACTATCACTTGGCTTAGGATTTGGTGCGGTATTCACCCCTTTTCTGATTGTTGCTGCGGGATCATATGTTAAGAGCGATGTTTATGTTTTCTCTTTGATAACTATAGGATCTTTAGGCATCATATTGTTTCATGGAGCAACCGGAGCGTATATTGGCTATGGAATATATGCTGGTAAGTTGACAAAATATCTTTTAACAGCTGTTATAATTCAATTACCATTTAACTTGATAATTGATATGGCCAGATTTTACTCCGACACCTATTTTCCAATCTTACAATTTGGACTTGTAATATACGGCTTAATTTTCTTTTTTTATGTTGTTAAAAAAATAATGCCAAATATACTAGTCGAAAGTAAATTACGAAAGAGAAGTAAAAAAATCGGAACAAACATAAAATAGCAATAATATGTCGTTAACAAATTAAAGGTGTTTAGTTGGTGGAAGCAAAAGATATGCCCGAAGATGATCTTAAGGGTGAGAAAACGCCAGAACAAATTACTATGCAAGACACAACATTTCAGCAGCCTTTATTTAAAAGTTCAAAGCCAAAGATGGCGGGAATTCTGTTAATAACAGCTGGGATAATTGCCCTTCTATTCTTCATACAAATTGCTACGGTGGATGATTCAGCCATACAATCAGTTTATAATTCTACACAATCCCAACTTACACAATTAAATGCAAATATGACCCAAGAACAACTTAGACAAGGATTCGTTATATGTGGAACGATAGGATGTATAATGGCGGTTCTATCAATACTTGGCGGGGTTCTTGCATTAAAAAGAAAAATCTGGGGATTAGCACTTGTTGTCAGCATCCCACAAAGCCTTCTCGGAATAATTGTGCCAGGATTTTCACTTTTGTTTATGTCTGGCATAATGGCACTGGTAGGGCTTCTCTTAATAGTGTTCTCAAGAAAAGAATTTCAATGAGAAGTTTTTCTAAATAATATTACTACTGATATGTTTCAAACTTTTTACTACAGTATGGACATATCTTAGCATCCATGGGAATAGAACGACCGCAATTTGGGCACATTCTGTCTGGTAGTGTTTTTCTTCCACCAATAGGTGGACGAATTGCTATCCAAATTAAAAGACCGATAAGCCCACCAAATATTGTAATAACTAGCCATAAAACTGCATTTTCTCTACGTTTTTTTGCATCTTTATAAACCCAGATGCCTACTACCATCCATACGGCAAAAACAATTACGTAAATGCAAATTATCAAAAAAGGCACCCATAAAAAGTCATTTGAATTAGATGTAATATATGCGAAATATGGGGCTGCTGATGCCATAGTACTACCAAATATTACTAGAAATAGAATACTCGCCAGAAAGATTATGTTGACTTTTTTCATATTCATTGCCTCTCTTTCAACTTTCAATACGATGAATCATATCTTGTTATGTTCTATCAACGATCATATATAAAATTATCGTGGCAAAATGTCAAGATGTTTCAGTTCTTAACCTTATCCAATTTACATTTTCTTCCTAAAAGGAATACAAATGTATTAGAAATTAAAGATTATGTAAAGGTCCATGTTCCCAATATTGAATTTGTCGGCTCATAAATGATCGTTATAGTTCCAGAACAATCTGTGATTTTATTGCCTAGTTGTACATAAGTACTTAAGCCGGAGGTATCACAAATACCTTGTATATTAATATCACTCCATTTCACGTTATATGGATCTGCTGAAATCACAAGTAAGGTATTCATATTTTCATCTTTCATAAAAGATATGGACGGTGTAGGTGAAATATTTGGTGATTCTGGTAACATTCCACTTACATAAACATATACAGTTGCTGCAATTGCTATCGGAACAACTAACAACAATATTACAACTGCAACAATAATTAAGACAGTTTTATCTTTTTTCTGCTCAGGCTCTGGTATTATTAGACCCTCATGTGATGCTATTGATTTAGCACAATAAGGGCATATCTTCGCATCTAAAGGAACAGAGCGTCCGCAAGATGGACAATATCTAACCATATTCTTTCACCTAACTACAGTTGATAAACATATTAGTTATGTAATGGTATTATTCTTCGAATTTTTTACTACAGTATGGACAAACTCTAGCATCCATTGGAATAGGACGACCACAGTTTGGGCATCTTCTGCTAGGTTCTGTTTTTTCTCCGCCAATTGGTGGGCGTATAACAAGCCAAATTATTATACCAATGATTCCAAGTAATATTACGAGGATTAACCACAATACTCCACTTTTACCACGTTTCTCTGCGTCTTTATAAACCCATATTCCTACTAATATCCATATTACTAGCCATATTATTGCGAATACGGCACACACAGCCATTCCTATCCCCAAAAAGGCCGCTGCGTTTGGGTCGGTGTAAGTATATGTATAATCTTGTGCACTTGCTACCGTAGCTACCGACATGGTTAACAAAATGCCCATCACTACAATTGCCAATTTTTTTGATTTATCCAATTTTCCACCTCTTCATTCCATATTATATTTCTCTTTTAACTACTTTTTGTTATTTTTGAAGATATGAATTGTTTTAATTTCATCGATAATCAATCCAATAGCAATGCCACAAACTATGCCCGCCATGAGGCCAGTTATCAAACGTATTAAGTTTGTGCTCTCCCAAAAACCAAGAAGTTGACCAACTCCATCTATCCCCATAGGTACTATGCCAATTATTATTACAAACAAGAACTTCTCATTTAATTCTATTATATAAAAAACCATAATCCCTAAACCTATAGCTAGCCCTAACAATATCGCTGTACATCTACTACAAAACGGCATCTCATTGCCATTAATAAAAAATGAGCGCTCTGCTTTTTGATGGCACAACCTGTCTCCCATAGAATATACAGAATTCCATGGAAACGGCATCTTTTCAATCAATTTTTCATTATCAGATACCCCGACCATTCCAGACAAATCTTTAACACTACTGCTAGGTAAAAATATGGGAGCTAGAAACTGAAGAACGACCCACAGTAAAAATAAAATAAAAAAGAAGATAATTGCTTTAGAAAGTTTTTGTCTTCTTTCCATTTTCAAGCGTTTCTCCGTCTGAATCAAAGACTGCATCATCTTTATATAATATTTGCTTATTCCGATACTCTAAAGGACGGTATTAAATGGCCAAATTTCCAGAAGCTGAAGAACGACTATTAAATAAGAAGATATGCATGAAATGCGGAGCATCAAATGCACCTAGAGCTGAAAGATGTAGACGGTGCAGATCAAAAGAACTGCGCGTTAAAGCTAAAGAGGGAAGAGGAGCATAATCCTCTATTTCGTTTAAACCGTCACCTTTAAGTTAAGAGTATTTATTTCTTTTCTGATTTATAGGATTGTAGTTGTATATGCCAGCGACAAAATACAAGAAAACTGATGATTTCAACGAATGGTACAACGAAATCGTAGAACTTGCAGATCTGTGTGATAAGAGATATCCGATAAAGGGAATGAATGTCTGGCGCCCCTATGGCTGGAAACTGATGAGCCATGTAGATCAATTGATTAGAGATGAGATGGAAAAAACTGCCCATCAAGAGGTTTATTTTCCATTACTAATCCCTGAATCATTATTTAAAAAAGAAGAGGAACACATTGAGGGATTTGGAAGCGAAGTCTATTGGGTAACACACGCCGGAACAAATGAACTTGAAGAAAGATGGCTTTTAAGACCCACTTCTGAAACAGCCATGTACCCCATATTTTCTCTATGGATAAGATCGCATGCTGATTTACCACTAAAAGTATTTCAGATTGTCAATACTTTCAGATATGAAACAAAACAAACACGCGCTTTCATAAGAGTTAGAGAAATTCATTTCTTTGAAGCTCATACATGTCATGCGGATTTCGAAGATGCCGAGAGGCAGATGGCAGAAGACAAGGTTATTGTTGATAGATTCTTAAAGAAACTATGTTTGCCATATATCTTGAATAAAAGACCCGATTGGGATAAATTTGCTGGTGCTTTTTATACGATTAGTATGGACGTACTTATGCCATCAGGTAGAACGTTGCAACTAGGTTCCATACATCAATACAAAGATAATTTTTCAAAACCTTATGAAATTTCCTATGAAACTGAAGATGGAAAACACAACTATTGTCATCAAACTACCTATGGCATGAGCGAACGCATACTTGGTGCACTTGTTGGCATACACGGAGACAATAAAGGACTTGTTATTCCTCCAATGGTTGCTCCAACTCAAGTAGTAATAATTCCTATTATTTTCAAAGGCAAAGAAAAGACAGTGATGGATGCATGCGACACACTTTGCAAAAAACTTAAAGATAAAAACATAAGAGTGCATGTGGATAAAAGGGACATAACTCCTGGAAATAAGTACTATGATTGGGAGTTGAAAGGAGTACCATTACGAATAGAGATTGGTCCAAGGGATGTAGAAAAGAAAGAGATAGTACTTGTTAGAAGGGATACAGAACAAAAGAGATCTGTTCCACAGGCCACCGCGGTTAAAACGATAGAAGATGAATTTGATGCAATATCCAAAAAATTGTACAATAATGCAAAGAAAATCCTTGATGAAAATATGCACAGGGTCCATACTATCGAAGAAGCAAAGGATAAAAAAGGCATTGTTGAACTCCCTTGGTGCAGAAACAAAGAATGTGCTCTTGAAATAGAAAATGTTTTAGAGGGGAACACATTAGGGGAACCAATTGATAATGTAGAATGCAAATACCCATGTCCTGTATGTGGAAAACCTGCAGAGACTTGGATGAGATTTGCAAAAACATATTAAAAAGATAGGTGTAAAGATGGCAGGAAAAATAAGCAGATTCTTAGGAGAATATGTACTTAGTCTGAGTATTATAACGACGCTCGTAGGGTTATTTTTATTTTTAATGGGCATCATATGGATATTTTTCAAAGATTCTAAAGAGAACCTAACTATAAACCTAGGTTTTTACACTGGCATTATAAAAAATATAAAAGAATTTAATTACTATGTGTTGGTAGCAGGGTTTGTTATTCTCATAGTGGGAGTATGGTATCTATATAGTTATATTAAACACAGAAAATTTGTTTTGAAGGAAATTAAGACAAATAAAAGATCAGAACTGCTTAAGAAACATGGCGAATTAGAGGATACTGTTAAACATTTGCCCTCCAAGTATAAAAAAATGGTGGATGAAAAGGCAGAAGAGTTAAGAGTAAAATAATCAATTAACTTGCGATTCTTCTTTATTGGACGGTGAAAAAATATACCTGAGTTTTACGTTATTCTTGTAGAACCAAAATATGGTGGCAACATCGGCGCTGTGGCACGATCGATGATGAATTTTGATTTTGAAAATTTATATCTTGTAAAACCCTGCAAGTTTGATGACGAATGTTATGCCCGAGCCATGCACGCCCAGAAAATAATTGATGATGCGAAAATATTTTCAACATTTGCTGATTCTGTTAAAAATATTGATTATCTTGTTGCTACTTCATCTGTCGAAAGTCAGAGTGATAAGAGGCATCTTAGAAATGCGGTTCTGCTTGATGATTTTGCAGATAAAATATATGATGTGGAGGGAAAAGTAGGTCTTGTCTTTGGACGGGAGGATTATGGCCTTTTTAACGATGAGATTGCACAGTGCGACATCATGGTCAAAATACCAACCAGCGCGTCTTATTCATCTTTGAACCTCTCTCACGCAGTATGTCTGGTCTTGTATGTTTTATATGTTCAACAAAAATCAAATGTTAAAGGGAAAAGACATCTTGATAAAATTGAAAAAGATAAATTGTATGAGTTTTTTTCCAATTTATTGGACGAAATTAATTACCCAAATCATAAGAAGGAAAACACGAAGATCATGTTTAAACGTATTATGGGTCGAGCAATGCCTTCCAAATGGGAATATCACACTTTTATGGGAGTTCTAAGTAAAACATTGGATAAAACTAAAAAGAACAAGAAGGATTAATTTTTCAAATCGTTTCTATGGTGAAATAAACCTTATTTTTCTTTAGAGCAGAATGTACTTTGTCTGCAAACCATACTAATTCATCTATGCCTACAGAGTTTTCGTTCCATTCGTAGACAAAATCATAGTTTCCTTTAGTTGCTTTGAAACCCATGTTTAGTAATTGATTTTTCACATCTGAGGGAGTAGAACCTTCGCTGTTGAACATAATTTTCAGATAAGTCTTCATAATTTGTCCCACCTGTAGTAATGAATCGATTTGAGAGTATTAAATTATTGCGATATTTCACTCTCAAAAACATCTGTTAGAACCTTGCATTTGTAATCTTTTAGCCTGAAAATGGAATGGGAGCAAACGACACTATGAAAACAATTACTGCAAGAATACCAATAAGTTTTCTTTTTGTGTCGAGTGGGTCGATCTCGTTTAGTGGAGGCTGATGTTGCGTACCTATTAAAAATAAAACAATAACTGCGAACATGAACCATCCTGTGTAAATTAAACCCAGTCCTAGTAATAAAAAGACAACGGCCCAACTAGCGTATTTGTGTTTTTCTTTAAGAAATGCTCGTGCTACATGTCCGCCATCAAGCTGACCCACTGGTAAAAGATTGACTGCAGTAAGGAAAATACCAACCCAACCAGCAAACAGTGTGGGGTGAATGATTGCGTTCTGCGGAATCGTAAAAAAACTCTCGATAGCTTGAATGATTAGCGGGGGTAACATATACCCACTGCCAGATAGAGCAATGACTGGATTTTGCTGCATAAGGAAAAATCCTAGAAAGGTAATCGGGATGGCGACGAGGAATCCGCAGATAGGGCCGGCAAAACCGATGTCAAGTAATGCCTTTCTATTGGGAATCGGCTCTCTAGTGGAAATGACTGCACCAAAGGTGCCTAGTGGAGGAATAAACGGAATGAAGTATGGTAGAGAGGCATCGATATTATGTCTTTTTGAAACTAAGTAATGACCCATTTCATGAATGCCGAGAATTAGTAGTAATGGTGCTGAAAAAAAGATAAATCCATACAACAGATAATATGGTAAGAACATTTGGGTCCAATCCACATTCCTGATGCCGATCCATTGAAACGAACCAGCAAGTGTTGTTGTGATGATTGTTGCAATTAGAAGGGCGATGTTAATCCAAACAGGTTTTTTCTTGATCTTAGGTTTTTTAATAACATAAATTACGTGTTCTCCATGTTCATAGCGAAGCATCGGAATGTAACCTTTTTCAGAAAGAGATTTTCGCAAATAATCGAATTTTTCTTCCAGCATCATTTCATCAATTCTACAGAAGAATACAACAACATCTGGGCCAGATTTCACATCGTAAAAAGGAAAATGTTGACCAACTTCTTTTTTCAATAATTCTATATCTAACGTTGTACTCGCAGATGGTTGTTCAAAATGATTAGGTTCATCAGGCATTTGCCTGGGCATATTGCATTTCTTTTATAAAACCTTCGTATTGAATAGATTGAGTTTGTATACATTATCTTTATGTATTTCTTTTCTTATGCCATGTAAGTGAAATAAGATGACTGTAAACCTTGTAATCGGTACACAATGGGGCGACGAAGGTAAAGGAAAAGTTGTTGACTATTTTTCCAAAGATGCTGACTACGTTGTACGATTTCAAGGCGGAAATAATGCAGGCCATACCATAAAAGTTGGAGGGGAGGTGTACAAACTTCATCTCATACCTTCAGGTGTTATTCAGGGTAAAATCGGTATTATTGGGAACGGGTGTGTTATAGACCCTGAAGTTTTAATCAATGAAATTGACGAACTCACAAAACGCGGTATAAAACCAAAGCTTCTCATGAGTGATAGAGTGAACATTATCATGCCGTATCACAAGATATTGGATGGTGCGGAAGAGCAGTTTCTTGGAGACAAAAAAATCGGTACAACACGAAGGGGCATTGGGCCTTGCTACAGTGATAAAATAGCACGAAATGGAATAAGAGCAATAGATCTAACAAATAAAGAAACACTGAGTAAAAAACTTGATACTATCCTAGCAATCAAACAACGAATTCTTGATGCGTATGAAATAGACAAAAAACTCGATAAAAAAGAGATCCTTGAAACCTATGTTAATTTTGGAAAGCAATTAAAAGAGTTCATAACATCCACGCATATTGAACTAAATAAAGCGATAAAATCTGGGAAAAACATTCTTTTAGAAGGTGCCCAAGGAACGATGCTTGATGTTGATTACGGAACTTATCCATATACAACTTCATCTAATACTATAGCTGGAGGCTCGACCATTGGCGCAGGAATAGGGCCGCACTGCATTGATGATATTATAGGTATTGTAAAGGCATATACAACCAGAGTTGGAGAGGGACCTTTGCCGACAGAATTATTTGACGAAATAGGAAAATATCTTCAACAAAAGGGACATGAATTTGGAACAACTACAAATCGACCAAGAAGGTGCGGATGGCTTGATTTGGTCGTAATAAAACACTCTTGCATGATATCAGGTATTACAAAACTTGCAATTACAAAACTTGATGTACTTGATGGTTTAAAAACCATAAAAATCTGTGCAAGTTACAATCTTAATGGTAAAAAAATTGATTTCTTCCCAGCAGACATTGAAGAAGTAAAGAAGTGCAAACCAGTATACAAAGAATTCAAAGGCTGGGGTAAGATAGATACAAAATCAAATAAACTAACAGATCTGCCAAAGGAAGCACAGGAATACATAAAGTTCATAGAAAAAGAAACAGGTGTTTCAATTGCAGTTGTTTCCATCGGACCTGGAAGAACAGAAACGATAGAGCTCTAAATTATATTACATATTATCAATTATATGCTGTGCGCTAGCTTTTAGCATTTCTGCCTGAGTTGTAGGTATCTTTTTTCCACTCAACGCTTTAACCTCATATATCAAAGCTTTTAATACTGCAACAGCTGCTTTGTAATGGCCATTTTCAATACACCATATCGCGCCTTTTAGTATTACAACGAGGCTTGTCTGTATTCCTTTATTTAGATTCATGTTTTGAACATCTTTGATCAGATTTTTAATAGCGGCAACGGAATCAAACTTCAAAATAGTAACATCATGTGAAATAGTGGCGGTAGATCCATCTTCATCTGTCACTTTTAGGGTTACTGTGTATGTCCCATCATTCATAAACGTAAAAGTTGGATTCTGTTCAGAGGATGTGCCTAAGCCGCCGAAATTCCAACTCCAGGAAATAACATTATCAGGATGTGAAGTGGAAAGATCAGTGAATTGAATTGGTGATCTCGTGTCTTGTTGCTTTGGACTCCAGGTGAAGGCTGCAACAGGTGCTAAATCTAAAACAGTAGCAACATGCGAAACAACACCAGTAGAACCATGATCATTAGTAATGGTAAGGGTCACAGTATAAACACCATTATTCATGAACGTAAAAATTGGATTCTGTTCAGAGGATGTACCTAAGCCACCGAAATCCCAATTCCAGGAAACGGCGTTACTTTGGTACAAAGTGGAAAGATCAGTAAATTGAATTGGCGATCCCTCATTTTGCTGTTCAGGGCTCAAACTAAAATCTGCGACAGGATTATCAAAAACTACTTTCGCTTCACCACTTATTCTTACATTAAAAACCTGCCACCAGTAACCATATTTCCCAAAGTCTCTAAAATAGAAGTTAATCATAACCTTTGAACGCCCAGCCGCAACATTTGTTATATCAATGGTGTCAGTTCCTTGCCTTGAAGTGCCAGGTGTATAGGTAGCAACACTATTCCAGTTAGCACCGCCATCATTTGAAACATATACGTCACCCTGATCGGTATTTGTCCCAGTGCCACCATTGAAGTTATGGAAGTACTCCAGAATTACACTTGCAAGTTTTGAACAATCTACTATTGGTGATATTAGCTGTTCATCCATTACAACTGTTGGACCAGCGCTTCTGTCATCACAAAATACGCCAAATCCCCCTTCCAAATAAGTCCATGTATCATTAGTATTACCACCATTTATTATCGTCCAGTCACCTGGAAGACTTTGTGTTAGATCGACATAGAATATTGAGGAAGTCTCTGCTACTACGGAAACAGATGTTAAAATCAAAATTAGAGCTAATAGTATTATACTCCCCTTTCTCAAAGTAAGGTGAAATTTTTTCATTTCTCACCACCCATCCAAATATACCCAAGATATATTCTGTATGTTCTATTATAAAAATATATCCTGTAAAAATGTCAAAATGTAAAAAAACCAACAAAAAGAGGGATTATACTGTTTTTTTCACAGCAAGTGCAGTATTAATCCATCTTAGATAGGAATTACAAGCTGCTCTCAAAGAACTAACATCAGTTGCTTCTATTTCTAAAGAAAATGTTTTACCCAAAAGCGATACTTCAATTTCAGTCTTAGGGATTTTATGCTTTATTTCAGGATTTAGCGATTCTGCAACTATTTTAGCTTCTTTCTCAGAATCAAAAACAAAAATAAAAGATGCTTTTTTCATAGGGTCATTTATCTGGATTTAATCCGTTTTGCGACAGTAGGTCTTTCTTTATAAAAAATCTTACTGCCACAGTACGGACATTGCATACCTATGTTTTTAACATCGAATTTGACACTTTTCTTGCACAATCCACATTTGTAGCCGCTCACGGTTTATCTCCTTCAGTTTTTTTAGCTAAAACCTCAGGCACCATTTCGCCTCGAAGTATCTTTTCAACGTTTTGGCCTGCTTCAGTTCTGGGCATGTAGGCACCGCCGGCAAATTTCGCTCCGCATTTTCTACACTGCCATATGCTGGTACCCAATCTTTTCACTGCCTTAGTTCCGCATTTTGGACAGTCGTGTTTTACTTTCTGAAGTACTTCAATATTTTTAACTCTTGTTTTTGCTCGTACTCCGTATCTGGCTTGAAAACGCCCAACTGAACCTACTTTTTTTGTTCTTTTTGACATTTTACTTCCCTATGCTCTTGTATAATATCTTTCGAATTTCTTTCCCGTTATCAACGGAGGATTTAATAACTTTTTTTATCTCTTCTCTAGTAAGACTGCCGCTTAGCCCCTTTTGCATAGCTCGTATGTCTTCGTTTTTATCTGTTGCAACGGTAAGCCTTGCTTCAGCAATCTCCTCTTCATCAAGTGAAGGGTCTGCCACAACAACACCGTTGTATTTAACAAAGGTGCATGACACTGGCGGATCTCTGAGAGGTAGAGGGTAATCTTCTCCTAGTTCAAAGCGTTTCGCTGGCACTTTTGTAGTAAATAAGGCCGCAAGGGCAGCAAGTGATGCAGCATCAAATAGATTCCCGTCATAATCAAGAATATGGATATCAACAAATATTACCCAAACTTTTTCCCCTGCCGTTATGCAAAGTTTTTCCAGTTCTACGACCTCAGATTCACGTACGCCTCTATCCACGACTCTGGCAAGCTCTATTGCATCTTCTCTTGGGGGACCTGCCTCGAAATCTGGAGACGCCATCGGAATTAGTTCAGCAGCGGTTGTAAGGACGCCGCAATCCGTTGCATCTGGATATGGCTCACCGACATCCATTTTAACTCCAGCGATAACCTGTGTATTGCCAATTTTAACTCGTGCAGAACCTTCAGCTCTGGATGCAACTCCAGTTTCAATCTCTATTTTTCTGAATTCATCAAATTTTCTTCCGTCCGCTCGCTTCCCGTGTTCTGCAAGCTTTGAAAGATACTCGCGTTTAATCGATGAAATAACTGGCATTTTATTCGACCTCCAAAACAGATTCGTATTTACTCATAATTGCCTTCTTTTGTATATCGGAGACAATATGACAACCTTTAATTGCCAGATCAAGTGCCTCATCAAATTCCTTGAGTGTTAAATGTCCATCCATTTGCATAAGCAGTATTTCACCAGTGCGCGGGGAAATTGCTACCGGTAAATCCGCATCTCCAAAGTTATCTTCTTCTTTTCCTAGATCAAGAACAACATGCCCTTCTATTTTTCCAGCTGCGCATGCCACAGGAATGTCCTTCATTGGTATTCCCGCATCTGCAAGTGCAACGCCTGCTGCAGTAAGACCAGCGCATCTGGTTCCTGCTTCAGCATCTAGCACTTCGATGTTCACGTCAATGGACGCCCTCGGAAACTTATCTGTTAAAATGACCTTTTCTAACGCTTCAGATATGACCTTTGAAATTTCTCTACTTCGTCTGTCTGGACCTGGCCTTTTACGATCCTCGACACTAAAAGCAGCCATGTTATATCTTGCGTTTACGATGGCCCTTAGCGGATTTTGTGTATGCTTTGGAACGGCTTCTCGTGGGCCGTAAACCGCTGCTAAAACTTTATTTCCGCCCCATTCTAAATAGCATGAGCCTTCAGCTCTATGTAGTATTCCTGCTTCTATCTTGATTTTTCTCAGATCATGAGGCATTCTTCCATCTATTCGCTTTCCATGACCATCGATCAATTTAACATCTGATTTTGATTTCATATTTATCGAACATCCTTTGCATCTTTTTTTAAGAGTTCTTCGATTCGATTTGTGAGGCCAAAGCTAATGGCTTCACGTTCTATCTTGTAGATTGCTTGTAGCACCTTTTCGATGCCTTCAGCATCTCCATCAATCCATACACGTCCGTTCTTACCGACGAAGATCCTACAGCGGGTATATTTTTGTATTAATTCGATCATCGAATATTTTTTTCCCATAATGCGGCGATAAATTGATGGCTCGAATTCAATGATATGACCGCCTTTGATTTTGTATAAATTACGATCTTTTAATGTAATCTGAATTTTTTTTGCTACATCGACCTGTGATATCTTTGCCATAATGGAATCACCGTGATTTAAATATTTTTCGGTCTCGCCAAATTCCACGTCCCAAGGTACTTCGTTTACGTGTAAAAGGGCGGGATAGGGAGCATTAATATCAACGAGCCAACTTGATGCAGATGCTTCTTCAACGATACCTATGACAAAGTCTCCTTCTATTGGGTCATAGCGGCCTTTCAATGGTGTCACATTTATGTATTCTTCTCCTTCTCTCTTGCTTAATATGCCTAGTCTCGCTGAATATATCTTTCCGTTTTCAATAAACGTGCCATGTCCGGCCTTGTTTTTCTTAACATCTCCCAAAAACTGACTTGGGATAACTATCTCGCGTTTTTCTTCAGGCATAAAATGATAACCCCATAAATCTTATTTTAAAATCTTTGTCGATACGTTACCTTTAGTTACCTCATTTAATCTGTCATAAAAATCGGTTTGCATACCGGCAGGAATCCTAACGATACCAATCCAAGAGCCATCAGATTGCCAGTCCTCTCTTTCCAAGGTGCCATAATTACGAGCAACACCATAGGCTCTACCAGTAAATTGAGATGGAATTTTAACTGATATCTTAACTTGCTCCATGGATATAGGTATGATTGGTCTCAAAACCTCAATAATTGTTTTAACTTGTTCACTCACAGGTTTAAAGGGATCAACATGAACCCCTGCTTCGTCCATCGCCAACTCTATTCTCTTGCGCGGATGCGGGGATTTTGTCTTTGGGTCCATCGCATTTCTGACGATAGTATCAATAATCCTGTTTCTTTTGTTTGTCTGCATCTTGTGTCTTTGATCGGTTGTGAGTTGTATCTCTCCTTTTAGGATGATTAGTCTGGCAATTTCTTCTGTATTGCTGGTACCAAAGCTTTTTTTAAGGGCTTCCTCTGATGCATGCGTACCTTTTTTAGAATCTTTAAAAATTGCATCTATGGCAAGACTCTGAATGATGTTTGTTTCCTTTCCATCAATTAGATCTGCCGCGGCATAGGGGTCGACAAGTATCTCAAAATGCTCTTCCCCTTTTTTCAATTTAGCAATAACCGCATCATCAAGACTTACCACTTCTACTTTCCTCCGACTGCCTTAGCAACGTACTTGTTTGTTTCATCTTGTGGCAAAATATAAAACTTGAAATTTTTATCGACAACCCCAATCTCAGTGGCTTCAGGATTAAGTTTCCCTTCAGTTCCTTTGCTAAGGGCTTTTATACCCATATCAACGGCCTCTTCCATAGTGAGATCCTCTCTGTAATTTTTTTCAAAGTACTCCATTGCTCCGCTGCGTCCTGCCCCTTCACTGCTAGCCTTGTATTCCATTAAGGCACCAGATGGATCTGTGGAAAATAGTCTTGGTCCCGTATCATCTACACCAGCTATCAAAAGAGCAGTACCAAACGGTCTAACTCCACCGTATTGAGTATAAGTTTGTTTAAAATCACAAATGCGTTTTACAAGAGTTTTTACCTGGATTTTTTCATTGTAAGTTATCTCGTTTATCTGAGCATCTATGCGGGCTCTATCAATTAGCGCTCTTGCATCTGCGACAAGACCTGAAGTTGCACATCCTATGTGGTCATCTATTTCAAATATTTTTTCTATGGAGTTTGGTTCTATCAAGCGAGAAGTAACACGTTTGTCTACAAGCAAGACTGCTCCTGTTTTATATTTTAAACCTACAGTAGTAGTACCTCTTTTTACTGCTTCTCTAGCATACTCTACTTGAAATAGTCTCCCATCTGGAGAAAAGACAGTTATTGCTCTGTCATAAGCCATATTTGCTGGTTGCATTTATCTATTCACCTCTTCTAATTTAACAAATTTAAATACAATATTATACTCCAATTTTCCAACTCAGAATACACTTAATATGTATATAGTTTGTGTTGCAAATGGTTTTTGTCAAATCCAAAAAGTTAAAATCCTCTCTTATTGCCCCATATTATCTTATGAATCTGCAGACCAAGTTTAACGTTTAATTCGTCGTTGAGTATCCACTCGGCCAATTGTTTTGCATTGGTCCCCCAAACGGGCTGGAAAAAAACTGTGCAGACTGGTTTATATTTATGAATTATTTTTTTTGCGTAATCGTAATCTCTTTTATCGCCTATGACAAATTTTAGTTGGTCGTCTTTTTTAATTATAGACAAATTTTCTAAACACATCTTTTTGTGCATGTTTGATGATGGACATTTTATGTCTAGGGATATTATCAAAGATTTTTTACCTACTATATTTTCTATGTTTATGCTACCATTTGTCTCCAAACATATCCAATACTTTCTTTTTAGAAGACTATCTAACAACTTTGGCATATCATTTTGAAATAGCGGCTCCCCACCTGTAACACAAACATATTTGCAAGGATATTTACTGATTTCTTTGATTATCTCATCTATCTTCATTTCTTTTTCATCGTCATACGCATATTTGGTATCACAAAATGAGCAGCGTAAATTACAACCTGTAGTTCTAATGAAAATATTTGGTAACCCGCTCCATTTGCCTTCCCCTTGTATGGAATAGAATATTTCGTTGATCTTCATCTGCTGAAGTGTATCAAAATATATTAATTAAAACATTTGCTATTGATATTAAAATCATTGAACTTGCAGAAATAATCTTTTTTTTATCTTTTATCTTTAAGAGATTCTACTATCTCTCTTCCAAAAGAAGTTATCCCATAGAGTTTTATATCTCTTCCCCCGCTCTTCATTTCAACTATATCTAAATTAATTAGCGATTCGTCTTCTCTATATCTTGATTCCATCCCTCGTATGGCTCCTATTACATTGGATGGTGTTGTTTTTACATGATATGCTATCTCAGAAGTATAACTGCAACTAGGACTTATATCAAAAAGATATTCTGCTATCTTTTTTCGTATATTACTTCTCCTTAGTGCCCTCATGGCCAAAGGTACTTTTATATCTGGAGAAGTCTCTACTCTGTTATCTCTTTGCTGCATCCCATCCACTTACTAAGAGAGAGATGCTATTTCGTATTAATAAATTATTCGCTTGATGTATAATCACCTGCATACACAGATGCATATGCACGTTAAGTCTCGAAAATGGTTAATTTTTTACAAAGATTTCAACTACCTGCATATGCACCCGCATTATCATCTGCAGACAAAGGTAATATATTATTTAATCATTCATTGATATGTTCAGTTGATTAGATAGGTGTATAGTTAGATGGGATGCTAGATGAGTATACTGAATGGTCACTCTAAAATACATAAGATTGCAAGTATGGGTATCGGTGCAATGATTGTTTTCATTGCCATGGTTCTAGTAGCAGGCATAGCTGCATCTGTTTTGGTACAAACCGCTAGTAAGTTGGAAATAAAAGCAATGGATACTGGCAAACAAACTGTGGCAGAGGTTTCCACAGGTTTGAGAATAACTAGTATTGAGGGACAGTATGGTTTCCGATCCATGGCATATAATGCTGCAACTGGTCTGATTCAGGGTGGCGGACCACATGATGCTTGGCATAATTATAGTCGCATACATAATATAACTATAGCAATAACACCTCGTGCAGGGTCAATTTATGTTGATCTCTCGCGTGCAGTATTAGAACTATCCAACTCTACTACAAGATGTATATTGACCTACGATAGCAACAATTTTCAAGGTGCTGTTGGTTCATCTGGAGTATTTGCCGTAAATGCTTTTAACTTAGCTCCCAACAAATTTGGCATTATCAAACTTCAGGATGCAGATGGTTCGTGTACATCTTCTAATCCAGTTATAAACAGAGGGGACATGATAATGCTAACGGTTAATGCATCGGCTTGTTTCTGGGGCATAGATGTTCGAGAGAACATATGGGGTGCAATTGAACCTGAAGAAGGATCGTTTTCTCAGTTTTCATTCTTGTCCCCAGTATCACTACATACCGAAATAATCGATTTGTACTAAAAATCGTGACAATGGGCCTGTTGAGATTTGAACTCAAGTCTATGGCTCCCGAAGCCACAAGGATACCAAGCTACCCCACAGGCCCGACTTTTCGCACAATTAAAATAGAAGTTGTATAAAAGAGATTTTTGGTAAAACAGTTTTCAATTATTTTAGATTTTTAAGCAGTTTGCTGAGTTCTGCGTATTTCTCCTCAAGAATTTTTGCAGATTCCATCAGCGCATCTTTTGCAGTCAATGAACCATCGGTTTCAAAATGGAATATGATCTTATTTTCATCTCCCATTACACTTATTGCATTACTTTCGCATGCTTCCACACATGATTTGCATGTTGTGCACTTTTCAATATCGGTGACGACTAGTTTGTTGTTTTTGATGTCTAGTATCTTTGTGGGGCAAGCCTCTACGCATTTTTTGCACTGATCACAGTTTTTTTGGTTTATTTCAACGATTGGATAATATTTGTATCCTGGGGCTTGAACAGGTTGCCATTTTGCGTGATCCCTTCCACGTCCAAGAACTGCTTCTACTTCAAGAATGAGGCGTTGTTCGCCAAAGAGCTCTACAATGGGAATTTTATCTTCTGTTATGGTCCATGACTTTTCTTCAGGTTGCAGATCGCCAGAGTATACAACTCCCTTTCCTTCTTTACTGAGAGTGTATCTTACTGTGCAGTTCGGGCATCCTTTGCCCTTACAGACGCATTCTTCTTTAAATTTTAACAAACTCAAATCAGTCGGAATGGGAACTAGCCCCAACCTGTGGGCTATAATTTCATCAAAAAGCGGGCTGGTATTATCGTATATCACAACATCATTTACTGCAAGTTTTGGCAACTCTGAAAGCATGATTCTTCTTATGGAATTAACAAAGTAAGGTTTTGTACCTTCAATTCTTAGAACAGCTTTCTTAGGTTTTAACTCAGTTACATCGACCTTCATTTTTGTCACCTAAACACGTCTGCCTCGTCTGCCGCCCTTCTTTCTGCAACCATCGTGTGGAAGTGGCGTAACATCCTCTATTTTTCCTATCCTCAAACCACTTCTAACAAGAGCACGTATAGCAGCCTGAGCACCTTTCCCAGGTGTAGCAATCTTGTTTCCACCTTGCCCTCTAACTCTTACGTTTACGCTATTAATTCCTTTTTCAATGGCAGCATCTGCAGCAGTCTGTGCAACTTTCATGGCAGTATACGGACTACCTTCATCCTTTGCTGATTTTGTAACCATGCCGCCTGAGCAGCGTGCAATTGTTTCAGCTCCAGTTGAATCTGTAATCGTTATAATTATGTTATTAAAAGACGCAAAGATATGTGCAATACCTGTTCTACCCATATTTATTTTCCTCCTTCCCTACTTTCCACTTTATCTTCAACTTTAGTTTCTTTCTCTTTGTTTTCTTTTGCTGGTTTTTCTTTGTGTTTCTCGTGTTTTTCAGCTACATGTTTCTCCGGTTTGGCTGTTTCTTCTTTAATTGGTTCAGCTTGTTCTTTTTTTTCTGCAACTGCTTCTTCCTTTTTTTCAGGCAGCGGTATTTCTACGGCGGGTTTTTCTTCTTTCGGCTTTTCTGGTTCAATTTCTTTTTTAATTGGAACTGATTTGAACTCAGCGTGCGGTCGTGCTGGGTGTGCCGCATCTGTTAGCGGAGAATCAGCAAGATATCCAATTTGTCCTTCTTCATTCTTTGTTACCATATAACTGGGTATAGTTATTTTTCTTCCACCAATCGCAATATGGCCGTGGGTTATAAGCTGCCTTGCTTGCGTCGGCGTACCTGCCAATCCCTTGAGGTACGTAAGAGTCTGCAATCTACGAGACAATATCGACTCGACTTCCAAAGCTAATACATCATCTAGTGTAGAATTTAATGGCAATATAGTTAATTTTGTAAGATGCACCAGTAACTGCTCGCTCTGTTTTTTCGTCTGAGGGTCGCTACCTCCGATCTTTCCCAATAGTTCTCTAGCCTGACCACGATAATTTTTCAAAGTTGTCTTAGCTTTCCAAACCTCTCTATTATTCTTCAGACCGTATTTCTTAATCAGCTCACTTTCAGCTTTTATTCGATCTTCCTGCCACGGGTGGCTGGGAGTTTCATATTTTTTTCTAGAAAATTTTGGCTTACCCATAGAAATCACTCTTTCTTCTTTTCGCCCTTATCCTTATCGCTACTGCTTGCAGCTGCTGCTTTGGCTGCTTTTCTCGATACACCCAATGCCAGGCCAACTCGACCATGAGTTTTAGTGCGCTGTCCTCTAACACGAAGCCCCATTTCGTGTCTTACACCTCTATACGATCTGATCTTTTTCATAATGTTAATCTCATCTCTCAATCGAATGTCAATATCTGTACTCACAAAATGCATGTTTTCTCCTGTTTCATAATCTCTACGATGATTAAGCATCCACCCAGGAGCAGTCTTATTCAAGTTGCCTATAACTTCCTTTATTTTCTCTATTTGTGCTTCTGTTAAATCTCCGATCTTTACGGTCCTGTCAATTCCTGATGTATCGGCGATAAAGATACCCATACGCACTCCTATTCCCCGTATAGTGGTTAATCCGTTGACAAGATTTTTTTCGCCGTTAAGATCAGTATTGGCAATTCTGACGATATATTTGAAATCCGGTCTGTGCTCTTTCTTTTTAGGTTCCTCTTTTTTCCCTTCTTTTTTGCTTTCAGTTCTTGCAGGTTTTTCCGCTTTTTCTTGAGGCTTCTCTATTTCCTGTTTTTCTGATTCTTCTTCAGCCCGTTCTTCTTTTTCTGATTCTTCGACTTCTTCAGATGTTTCTTCGGTCTCATTTTCCGTTTTGGAATCTGATTCTTTCGATTCTTCGTCTACAACTTTTTCATCTGGTGTCTCAGGCATTTCTTCGTTTGGTTTAGATACATCGTCCAAGTTACATACCTCTATGAAATTCTAATGCAAATTACTCCCTAATAACATAAGAAAGTATTGCCAATAATAAGAGAAGCTATATTTAAGCGTTGGGGGAGATTTATTTGCTGCGACTTTTTAACAATCATCCACCGTAATTCATATATGCTATAATTGTATCTATTGTGAGCGGTTTTACCATGTCCGAATCTAAATTTATCAGAATGGAAGAAGTGCTGGATGGAAAAAAAACTGATAAGAAAGTGCATATCCGCGGGTGGATATATAGAACCCGAAGTAGTGGAAACATTGTATTTACTGTAATACGAGATGTTACAGGTATTCTGCAGGCTACAGTTAAAAAAGGAAATCTTCCTGACAATGAATTCGAAGATGCAGAAAAAGCATTGATAGAATCTTCCGTGGAACTGGAAGGAACAGTAAAAGAAGACAAACGGGCACCAGGCGGATATGAATTACAAGTAACAAGTTTTCATGTTTTCAATTTTGCCGAACCGTTTCCCATTGTCAAAGACAAAAGTCCAGAGTTTCTTCTTGACCAGAGACATCTATGGATTAGATCACAACAACTTTCTTCAGCGTTTAAAATAAGATCTACCGTTGTTGGTGCTATACATAAATTTTTTAGAAATCTAGGTTTCTACGAATTTGATGCACCCATTCTTCAACCAAACCAATGTGAAGGCGGCTCAACGCTATTTGAAGTTAAATATTACGATAACAAAACATATCTTTCTCAATCATGGCAACTGTATGCTGAGGCAGCGGTATTTTCTTTGGAAAAAATCTACAACATGGGACCAACTTTTAGAGCAGAACGATCAAAAACCTCACGACATCTATCTGAATTTTGGATGGCTGAGATGGAAGCAGCATGGATGGATCTTAATGATGTTTCAGAAATTGCCAAAGATGAAGTGAAATTTATCTTGGATGAAGTTTTGAAATACAATAAACGCGAACTTGCCGTTCTAAATCAAGATGTCAAAAAATTACAACATATCACAGAATCCAAGTTTCCTACAATAACTTATACTGAGGCTCTTAGAATACTTAAAGAAAAAGAAAACATGGATGTTGAATGGGGTAAGGATCTCAGAACAATTGAAGAAGACAACATTATGAAACATTTTGATACGCCGATTGTTGTTACAAATTATCCTGTTGAAATAATGGCTTTTTACAAACCTAGAGATCCAAACGATCCAAAAACAGCACTTTGTTTTGATATGCTTGCACCTGAAGGTTATGGTGAAATAGTCGGCGGTTCTCAGCGAAGTCTTGACATTGATGATATGAAGAAAAGGTTAGAAAACACTGGAGAAAAAGCCGAAAACTACGAATGGTATTTTGATCTCAGGCGGTATGGTTCTGTCCCTCATTCAGGTTATGGTCTTGGTGTAGAGCGTCTCGTTGCATGGATATGTAAACTTGACAACATCAAAGATGCCATTCCATTCCCAAGAACACTCATACGATTTAAACCATAGGTGTATTTTATCATGAAATCAAGAGTTCATGTGGTTATATCAGGACGAGTTCAAGGAGTGTGGTTCAGAGCAAGTACCCGAGACAAAGCTCAACAACTTGGTTTGACTGGATGGGTTAAAAACACATTCAAAGGAGATGTAGAAGCAGTTTTTGAAGGAGAAGAAAAACTCATAAATGAAATACTCGACTGGTGCCGTCACGGTCCGCCACTTGCACAAGTTGAAAACGTAGAAGTAAAAAAACAACGCCCATCTAACGATTTTGGTGATTTCTACATTAAATAAAACTGCTACTATTCCTCTGATTCTTTGTTCTCTTTTTCCTTAACTTTCCCTTCTTTCTTCTTTTCCTTCTCTTCTTTTTTCTTTTCTTTTTCTTCGGCTTTTTCTTCTTGATGCTGTTTCTCTCTAACTATCCCGCCCTGTAAGACTCGCATTCTAGATTTCATGCCGTTCATCCTTTCTTCAATCATTCTCTTTTTAATGGTAAAATCTGCTTTTGTGATCTTTTTACTTTCACATTTTTCTGCCAAACGTGCGATTCCCGTCTCTTCTTTTTGAATTCTTTTCTCCAGCTTTGCTATATTTTTCTCCATTCTTTCTATGAAACCCATGTTATTTGCCCCACAATTCTTTTCTATGTGCCTCAAGGGTAATGTTTTCCTTGCCTAAATATTCTGCGAAAGTTTTCATTTTGATACCACCTTTTTGATACGGCTTGGGAAAAACTTCTTTATATTTCAGGTCCCTGAGTAGATGATGATCAAGAATAACTTGGCATCCCAATGTTTCTATTATTTCGACCAAATTATCAGATGAATCCTGGAGATTTTTCGTACTGAACTTCCAGCCAAGAAAAATTGTTGGCGGCCCGTCCATAATAAGTAAATCTGGTTTTTGATCAAGAATATATTCTTTGGCGCTCTTTGTCACAGGCCCTTGGACATCTGATGAATGCAGGACTTTCTGTTTACCATCATCAACGGTGGTCATTAGAACATATCCAAGTGCAACGTTTTCAGGACCATGAAAAAATGGAGGTGAAAAAACAATTTTCGTACCGCCAATCTCGTGTTGTGAATTATCACAATATTCTAAATCGCAGACATTTTCTACAATTTTTTTAAGCTCTGTTCCACGTTCTTTTTGAGATTTATTAATGTTTTTTGAAATATCCTTTGCAAAGACTTTCTTGCCTTTATAAAAAATCTCATTTGGGTCATAGTGATCATAATGATAATGAGATATCGCCAACGCATCACATTTATCTGCAATTTCTGCAATTTTTTGTTTTGTCTTGTATAGTGTCTCTAATTCTTTTTGATGCGGTGAAAGGCCATATCTGTTGGGTCCAAGTGCGGCAGATGGATCAATAAAAATTTTACAATCTTTGGTTTCAACGTACGTTGCCATTGATCGTACACCTAGAGAGTCAGACGCCATTGGTAATACTTTCATATTTTATCGTATCTAGTAAACAGCATGATAAAATAAAAAAGTATCTTCCAGAAAAACACAAAAAAAACAATGCGTTTCAAAAGAATTTGGCAGGCTCGAATTTTATTTCCCCAAGGTTGGGATACAAGGTTATAGATTCCTCACATTTTTCACAGTAGAGCTCTATAATAACAGTTGAATCCAGTCTTTTTATTGGAATCTGTTTCATCAGTTGTCCGCATTTTGGACATTTTTGCTGTTCGTACATTTTATATCTAATTATATTTATATATTACTACTATATAAACATTTCTAGGATTTGCTTAGAGTTATAGGTTACAAATTTAAGATTACAAAGTCCAATAAATGCAAAAATATCCTTTTATCTTTCAAAAATGATCTTTTGATCATAAACTATCTTAAAAATCCGATGATATGGAATCATGGCTTCGGTCATCCTCATAAATGATTTCTCAAGAGCTACGATGTCTTTTCCCAAGATTATTTTGGTATCATTAGGTGCCCCTCTGTGAATGTACCATATCTCTGCTTTCCCTAAATCAAAATCTTGCTTCCATTTCAATTCGTTTAAAACATCTCTTGGATTTGGCATATCTATATAATCGATCTAATATTTCTCAATACCATGTTCATATGTTTTTTGCCATCGCCTTCGACAATGGATTCGTGGCCCGGGTAAAGATTTACTACATCAAGTTTTGCTAATCTCTCAATAGATTGTTTTAAAATATCTGCATCTCCGCCCGGAAAATCATATCTGCCAAAAGAACCGTACGAAAAAACCGTATCACCCGAAATCAAAGATTTGCTTGTTTCACTGTGTAAACACAGACTTCCTGGTGTGTGTCCCGGAGTATGCAATACCTCAAAAGTCTCATCTCCAACTATTACTGTATCGCCATCTTTTAACTTGACGTCTACCGGCATCTTAGGCATTACGCCCCCAAGCATTTTTGCAAATTCACTTTCTCCTTTTTCTATTTTTTCTGATGCATTTTTGTGAGCCATAATTTTGGCTTTGCCACCTGTTACTTCAAAAATATTTTTAATCCCTCCACAGTGATCAAAATGTTCATGGGTAGTAATTATCTGGTTTATCGTTGCTGGATCAACAAGTTTCTTAAGGTCTCCAACGACTTCTTTGTTGTGTATTCCTGTACCAGTATCAACAATAGTTGTTTTTTCTCCAGGAATCACATAGATATTTGAATCAAAATTACGACCATAAATGCAATGAATTTTCATAATCTAACTAATGTCGTTAAATGAGATAAATCTGTCGTCATTTTTTATTTAAAAAATTTTGGGGAATTAAAAACAAAAAACGTCATTTCTCCAGACGAAACACTGTTTCCTTCGTGATCATATACTTTTGTCTCTATGATGTGTTTCATAAATGCGGATTCATTCCACTCCCACACATAAGGTGCTTCTGTTACAGTATTTTTAAGCTTACCATCCACGTAAAACTCCGCCTTGCCAACCTTTGCATCATTGACATCGATGCTTAAAGGACCAAATATAACTGGTTTGAAGAAAGGTATTATCTTCTTATTTTTAATATAAATAAAACTATCAAATGTTATCTGCTTGTATCTCATAATAAGCAGCAGCGCAATTCCCACTGCAGCAAATCCACCAACTAGCATTATTGAAATCCATGAAAACCCTGTTTTCTCTTCAGCAACTGAATACGAAACAAATTTATAGGTGGCTCTGTCAGATCTCTTGTTGACAGGATTATCTTTTTCTTCTACATAAATATCAAGCACATATGTCCCATCTTTAAGATACGATGGGGGGGTGCAGGTAAAGTTTTTATTATCTGTAGTATTCAGCAGTAAGGTGCTATCTTCTGTGCCTACGCCCTCGCGTGTATCATTCTGGTTATAAAAATCTGCATAGATCACCCTGACGGAAACATTATATGAAAAGGTTATTGTTGGATTATTTTCGTCTATTACTTCACCTGTAGGCGGAATGAAAGTAGCCGCACCTAAAACCTGAGGCGGGTAGATATTTTGGTATGTAAATTGATAGTTTATTTCAGGATCATCCAGCAGATATATCTTGTCATTTTTTCTCCATATTCTATCAGATGGAATAACTGTATTGTTTGCTTTAATATTAACAAGTGTACCCTGAGGGTATTGATCTGGAATCTCAAGATAAATCCAGCCTTTTGTTTTATTCAAGTTTACACGTACTATTGCCGTGTTATTTTTTTTATCTTCATCAGTAGTATTAATGATGCCCAAGGTATGTTTTATTAATACTATCTTATTTGTTGTGGCATTCCAAATAAATTCCGGTATTGAAGTATCATTTATAGATATTAAAAATACAATATTTCCGCTTATATTTACATATCCAGTATGTACTGCTTTTAGAATATCATTCGGGTCAACAAATGTATCTACAATGGCATCACCATTTGTATCGTAGCTATAGAACAACTCATCGAGTGTTATATTGTATCTTCCTTTCAGTTCGTTCATTTTCGCATAAGATGTTTTTAGTTGAATGAAAGGATATACAACTGCATAGGTTGTATTGGTATTTGTTTTCGCATCGTTATCTTTGACGGTGAGTTTGATTGCGTAGTTACCATTTGCAGAATAGGTGTGTTTTGGGGATATGCCAGTTCCAGTAGTTGCATCGCCGAAATTCCAAGAGTAATCTGTTATACTTCCATCGAGATCAAAACTACCTGTTGCATTGAATGTTAGTTCTTTGGCTACAAATCCACAATATGGGCCATTAATTTCTGCAAATGGATTCTTAGAATCATTCTTATTCCCAGAGGGATCAGCCGCACTTATGATGCAATAAATCCTATCAGGTGTACCTTCCGGAATGATGACTTTTTCATAGCGATTATTTCCTTTATAATCCATGTCAGCAGTTATATGACTGTTACCATTGTACCAATACTCAATGGTAGCATTTGAAACTCTATGATTGTCTGTAATAGTCGCATCAAAAGTATAGCTATTTGGTAAGGCTTCGAAAGAAGGACCATATCTGTTGATTGTTATTTTTGGGGATTCTTTATCTACTATTTTAACTGCCTTTTCTGCGGTTGTAACTGAGTTGCCCCATCTATCACTTGCATATATGTAGTATTTTAGATCATTAGTACTGTTATCCAGTTTTATGTCCATTTCAAAATAGTTTCCTTGCACATTTACTAGATAGTACGTATGCCTTAACTTTCCGTGGCTCCAATATGCCTTCACAGTAAGATATGATGCGCTATCCTTATCGTCTGTCACTGTCGCATTAAATCTATATGTGGCACTTGGCGATCCACTGGAAGGTGAATTATCTATTATTGTTGGTGGTACTCCTTCATGTATTTCGAATGTTTTTGGATTTGAAGACGTAGATTCCCAATTATGTCTCGCATCAGTAGCTGTAATGTAAAATGTATACACTCCAACACTTGGATATATTTTATTGCAATTATAGACATATCCGGTTTTATTTTGACCTATTGAGAAGTTTACAGTTTGAGTATTTGGGTATTTAATAACAAGATAAATATTACTTACTTTTATGTTATCTGTAACTGTTGCAGAGATATTTACTTTACTTCCTATTGTTTGTGTACTTGGACTCACCTTTACGTTAGTTATCACTGGAGAAATTACATCCACGAGAGGTAGTTTGTCCTTGTTGTTACCGTATATGGTATATGGTGTATCTCCTAAACCATCTCCATCACCATCTGGGCCGGTATAAGCATCCCAGTAGTTTCCGCCACAGTGAGGCCCACCTATTATGTTTGTTACATTATTTTTTGAGATATTCCAACTATTATTCCGTCCGATACTATTATCATATGCATTGTGTGCATTGTCATGGAAATAATTATTACAAACTTGGTTAGATTTAGTGAAAAAATCTAGATATGCTCCATATCCAGAATTACCAGATATTTCATTTCTGTAGATAGAATCTTTGGTAGAGTTGTATAATCTTATGCCATCGTGGATATTGCCGCTAATTGTATTGTCAGAAACTACATTATTATCATCGGCAAATAGAAACATGCCATGTTCTTTGTTATAGCTTATGATGTTTTCTTGGATGGAATTGGTTGAACCTACTACCATAATTCCATAGTTGGTATTGCTGTTTACAACATTGCTATTCAGAGTATTGATACTTGAATTTTCTAATCTGATTCCAGTGTAATGATTACTGTGGATTTGATTAGTCGATATAGTATTATAATCGCAATGGTCGTTTAGATATATTCCATTTTTAGTATTGCCCGAAAAATTGTTGCTAGCGATATTATTATCGTTACTTGTTTCATTTAAAAAAATTCCATTAATATTGTTATTTTGAACAAAGTTGTTTTCGATATTTTTATTGTCTGAAGAATTGTACAAAAACATGCCGTTAGCATTATTTGTAAGAGTGTTGTAGAGAATATTATTGTTGTTTGATCGATTTAGTCTAATCCCATCTCCACCATTATTTTTTATTATATTATCATAAATTAGGTTGTTGTTATTGCCATATATTGAGATACCTTGTTTTCCCCCCAATAGAATATTATCAGTTATTATCGAGAAGCCAAGGTTTATTGTTACCAGGGAGTTGTCTTTATTGTTTCCACTATTTTTTATGGTAAAATGACTGATGTTGACATTTTGAGCAGAAATTGTTACTACATCTCCAGAGTGTCCTCCATCTATGATTGTAACGTCTCGATCCTCGCCAAATATATCTAATGTTTTATTTATCGTTAAATGTTCATTGTATATTCCTTTATAGACAACTATTCTATCTCCTGAATGAGCTGTTGCAATCGCATCTTGTATCTTGTTGAAATAGTCCACATGCCAACCAGGGGTAGAGCTATTGTAGTCATCATCTACATAGAATTTGGGTAGAATCGATGCTGTACATTTTTCAATGTAGGAAAATGAAATAAAACAATTTGCGACTAATAGAATCATCAATATTATCACTAAAGTTTTTGATTTCATCCCATCTTCCTGCATATATACTTGCATATACAAATCTGCTTTGATATTAAAAATATTCCTATAGTTGGACTTTCCTGTTAATTTTAGCTTTAACTAAAAAAAATAAATGATTTAGAGTGGGCCTGCCCGAATTTGAATCGGGGTCTCTAGCTCCCAAAGCTAAAAGGATCGACCAAGCTACCCCACAGGCCCAGACGTCTGCTGAGTAACACAAACGGATATTTAAAAACTTTTATGTAGTCTTTCTACGTTTAACAATTTCATGGATTTTAATATTAGGAAACCCGCTCATATTTTTGCATTTATTGTACTACTATTTGTAGTATTCTTTGTGGTAGTACTACCTTTGGTGTTCTTTTTTTTAGGATCTGATTCCTCGCTTAATACAATCAAGATCACAGACGCTCTTCTGATTTTAAACGTGATAATATACCTCGTGCTATTTCTTGGAGCACCCTTCTTGTGGTATCTTCTTGTAAACCATGAATCAATCAAACAGATGTTTGATAGTCTTAGACTACGAACTAAAGGGATAACCAGAGCGGCTATGTGGGGTATCGCAGCCGCAATTATTATAGTCATCCTGGAATTTATCATTAGTTTGCTTCTCATTATAAGCGGCCAGGTTCAAGAAAATTTTTCGAATGTTCCCATTCTCTTTGCATATACCTCACCTCTCGTCATGCTTTTTGTGATATTAGTTCAATCACCAGCTGAAGAGATATTTTTCAGAGGGTTTTTATTGGGAAAAATCGATGCAGTTGCTGGGGAAAAAATTGCTATAATTTCGACAGCCATATTTTTTGGGTTGGCTCATTTTTCCTATGATAAACCACTTCTCGTTCTCGTGATTATTTTGATGGGATTAGTCCTTGGGTTTATTGTTGTTAAAACAAAAAACCTTTTTTCGTCCATAACAGCACATGTACTTGTTAATCTAACAGCTTTTGTTCTCTATTTTATCGGCAAATCTTTAGGTGCCTAAGCGTTAATTCTATAAATTAGAGTTGCATCTCTTCTTTAAAATTATGGTGACCATTATGGGAAAAGAAAGAACATTTGTCATGATTAAACCTGATGCTGTTCAAAGAGGATTTGTTGGAGAGATTATTTCTCGCTTTGAAAAAAAAGGAATTAAACTTGCAGCTATGAAGCTCGTATCTGTTAATAGAGAACTTGCTGAGAAACATTACGGAGTTCACAGAGGTAAACCTTTTTTTGAGCCAACCGTTAAATACATCACTTCCTCTCCTGTTGTTGCCATGGTATTGGAAGGAAATAATGCCATAGAAATGGTTAGAAGTATGATGGGCAAGACTGACCCTCAACAAGCAGCAATGGGCACTATCCGTGGCGATTACGGACAATTCATTGGAAGAAATATTGTTCATGGCTCAGATAGTAAAGAGACTGCAGAGTTTGAAATAAATCTCTGGTTTAAACCAAAAGAAATAGCAGATTACAAACGAATTGACGAAGAGTGGCTAATAGAATAATTTTAATAATGAGTTGATAGAATACCAAAATAGGCAAAAAATATGGGCATGCAAATAGGCATAGTCGGAAAACCCAATGTGGGGAAATCCACGTTTTTTAATGCTGCTACTGATGCCCATGCAGAGGTAGCAAATTATCCTTTTACTACAATTGATGCAAATCGTGGAGTGATGTATGTTCGTAGACCATGCCCATGTAAAGATTTCAAGGTTAAATGTACACCGCGCAACTCCAAGTGCATAAATGGAACACGGTTTGTACCAATTGAAGCTATAGATGTGGCAGGATTAGTTCCGGATGCGCACAAGGGGCGAGGGTTAGGAAATAAATTTCTTGATGATCTAAGGCAGGCTCATGCATTCATACACATCGTAGATGCATCCGGCAGTACAGATGAAGAAGGTAAACCTATGGGCATAGGTAGCTACGATCCAATAAAAGATGTAGAGTTTTTGGAGAAAGAAATAACATACTGGCTTAATGATATTATTAAAAAAAGCTGGGAAATTATTGCAAGGCGATGTGAACTGGAAGAAAAAAAGATAGAGAAAATGCTTGCAGAGAAACTCACTGGTTTGGGAATTAAAGAAGAGCATATACACAATGCCATTAGAAAATTAAATCTTGATCCAGTTAAACCGTCTCATTGGACTGACGAAGAAATTCTGAAACTTTCCGACTATATCAGAAAAACTAGTAAACCCATGTTGATAGCTTTTAATAAATGTGATATCGCTCCAGAAAACTTGATTGCAAAGGCAGACGAGATAATAAAAAAAGGATATATTGTTGTCCCTACAAGTGCGGAGGCAGAGCTTGCATTAACTAATGCTTCAAAGAAAGGCTTAATCGATTATTATCCAGGCAATAACGATTTTAAAATAATTAAAAGCTCAGAGCTTACTGAAAAACAACTTAAGGCTCTTGACTACATCAAAATCCATGTTTTGCAAAAGTTCGGATCAACAGGCATTCAAAAGTGTATTGAGGAAGCAGTTAAGATGCTGAATTTGATAGTTGCATATCCTGTGGAAGATGAAGCACATCTCTCCGATAAAGAAGGTAGGATTTTACCAGATGCACACTTGATTCCATTGGGAAGTACTGCCAAAGATTTGGCATACAGGGTTCATACGGATCTTGGAGATCATTTCATAAGAGCAATAGATGCAAGAACACATCGTGTTGTAGGTGCAGAGCATCAACTAAAAGATGGAGATGTAATAAGAATAGTAACAGATGCCTAAATTTTTATTGTCCCTTTTGTGCCGCAATGCGGACACTCGATTTTTGTTTCGAATTCTCCTTTTTCAACAGTGAAAACGTTTTTACATTCTGAACAACGAACATTTATTTTTTTCTTTGTAGGTTGCTGCTCCTGAGATTGTCTTTGTTCAATCTTTTCTCTTTTTAGTTCTGGCTGTATTTTTTCAAGTGCAGATGATAGTGCTTTTTCAAATAAAGGCGATGTGGGAAGTTTGTCGGGTTTAGAAGATTTTTCTTGTGCTGTTTCAGAATTGATTTCAGGTTTTGTGATTCGATCGTCTGCAAAAGGTTTTCCGTAACTCTCTTTTTTGGTATTGGACGAATTTTCATGAATTTTTTCTGGAAATGAAGGAACGTCAGGTTGTTGCGTTGTTGTTTTTTCCGGTTCAATAATTTCGTCTCTTTCTCGGTCTGCATAATACTCTTGTCTAATGTTTGTTTTTAATGAAGCATCATACTCTGATCCAAATCGTTTCTCTGTAGTTTGTATGCGTCTAGCTATCTCTTTCTTTTTTTCTAGATTTGATTTTTTTGCTATGGGTTTTTGTTCCATTTTTTGGGAGAATTGTTTTGGTATAGTATTTTCACCATATTGTTGCTTTTTCTGGCCGATATAACTTTTTATTGAAAAAAATATTGTGAGTCCTGTGTATGAAACAGATCCGATTAAGGCCATAATGCCAGTTATTAGAACTAGATGTGCATATTTAATGGGTGTAAAACTAAATCCGAGCAGGGGGGCTAGAGATACGTTTGCCGTACTTTCGATATTTTGTATGAGTCTAAAATTTAAGAGAACAACTAAAATGCTAAATATTACATTTGCACATCCTATAAACATTATTATTTGTGCCATCTTAAAATATTTTCCAGATGCTCGCAGTATCATTCCAATAAACGACAGCAATCCAAATATTATCAGCATCCAAAAACATATGCTGAGCTGTTGTACGTCCCCTGCTAAACTTTTTATTTGTTCATCATCGCTATTTTTCATCGATGCAATATTATGATATGTAGTTTCATTATGATATGTAGTTTCTGTTATATTTGGAGATATAAGTTTAGTCACTGAAATCCAAGGCAGAAGCGAAATGAGAGTTAGGCCAACTATACCTACAACTATTATCAAACTGATTATTTTTTTAACTCTTTTTGCTAGAATCATTGTACTTTGCCTCCAAGGGCATAATGGGGAAATGATGGTTCAGAATTCTTGATGTCTTTTACTTTTATCTTCTGTAATGCGCTGAAGTCCATGCGAATTACTGTAAACATAAGTTTTATAATAATGAGACCAAGAACAACTGCTATGGCTACAGCTGGAAAAAATAAGAATGTGAGTTTTGGGTCAAGAATCAAATTGAAATTATGATAGAACAAAAAATGCGCACTTAGAATCTTCATACCTGATAAAGCTATGAATGTGCTAGGAGCAATAATTGCTGTAGTGAATATAAAATGGATTGTGATGAATGTTTCTATAGAAAAATCACGAAATTTGTCCAATATTCCAAATATCGTGATAACTGTACCTAATATAATTAAAGATACAAATCCAATAAATATCATTGAATATGCATATGTAACATCATCCGTGGATAACCCAAGATGATACGGCGATTTAAAAATATTGAGAAGGGTTTGGTTTCCGACATTCTCAAAGCTACTATCAAACGCCGCTTCTTTTCCTACATTGCCTGCATCGTATCTAATGTAGACCCACGGCACATTGTTGATAAACAACAAACCAACGATTGCAAGGCCGATTATTAATAAACCTACTTTTGGAAAAGTTTTTTCGTATGTCCTTTTTTTATGCGTACCGCTATCTGAAGATCTAAGCCCACGTGAAACCTCGGCTTTTTTAAAAGTCTCGTCTAAAATTCTTTCTTTTATTTTTTCTTTTCTCTCCGCAATCGGCGCGGGTTCTTCCGTCATAACCTCTCCTTCACACTGCACCTTCGTGCCATTAAACTGATATTTGCTTATTAAATCTTTTGAGGTGAACCTAATCATAGTATTTGAAAAAACATATTGTAAATTTTTACGATGTGCATAAGCATCTGCAAGTCATCTGCGTATTTATCTGCGAATTAGCTTTTTATATTCAAGCCAAGTTACTTTTTTGGGATCACTCAGAAATATGTTTATCTAGGAGGAGAGACATGCTGAGAAAAACATCTGGTGAGAAGAAGCTATCGAGGAATATTAGGGGAAAAAAATCAAACAGAACTTTTCCATTTGTAGCAGTTCCGTCTACCACACATGTATTGAAAATTAGTAAAATGAGATTCTCAGAAAATCTTAATAATATTAAAAAACATCAGAAAACTCCTAGGCGGAAAAAATTACCGATCCTAAAAACTCCATTTGCTAGACTAAAAGTCACTATGAACACTTTGAGGTGGATGTTTGTACTTGTTTTTGTTTATCTTACAGTTGGCATAATTGTCTTTTTGCTATTACAGCAAGGAAGTGAATCGATAAGAGACATTGTTGTATACAGTATCATGGGATTTGTTACTTTTTTTATGGGCTATTTTGGATGGCGTGTTGCCCAAATACTAAGAGAAGCAATTATTAGTAAGAAACCAAAGGATGATTTTTAATCTCAGATTGCAATTCCAGTATCGTTGAATTGCAAGAATTAGATCTTTGAGGATTGAGACTTTGGTATTAATATTTGATAATCATCTTCATTTGCGCAGGGACGGTCGGTTTTTAGATGCTGTAAGAGATTTCAAAAAGGCAGGCGGCACACATTTTGTATTATGTCAGTTGCCCATGGTTGATTTAGTTATTGAAGAAAAAAGTTATAACTCCTGTTACCAAGAAACTCTTGAGTTGGCAAAAATAATTCGTTCCAGTATTGACATTGGTGTTTTTGTAACTGTTGGCCCGTACCCAGTTGATTATCTAAAATTAAGAGAGAAGTTTGGAAGAGAACAGGCAATTCAGATAATGAAGAGCGGAATGGATCTCGCAGCTGATCTTTGTGATGAGGGGCATTCCATAGCTATTGGCGAGATTGGTAGGCCTCATTTTCCAACTGATGAACAGACTTTGAACGATTCAAATGGCATTCTTATTTATGGAATGGGAAAAGCTAGAGATGTTGACGTTCCCGTGGTGTTGCATACTGAAAGCACTACACCTGAACAGTGTAAAGAATTGGTTGAAATGGGGAAAAAAGCGGGTCTGCCTGCAAACAAAATCGTTAAACATTACTCTCCACCATTAATAAAAATCAGTGAGAACTACGGCCTTATGCCTTCCGTTTTGGCAAGTGAAAAGAATGTCATTGCTGCTTTGGAAAAGGGCACTCGTTTTATGATGGAAACGGATTATATCGATGATCTTGCTCGGCCTGGCGCAGTTTTGAGCCCAAAAACTGTTCCTAAAAGAACATTGGAATTGATAAATAAAGGGATATTGACAGAAAAACAGGCCTCTGAACTACATGTTGAGAATCCTAAAAAAACATACGGTATAATTTTAGAAGGATAGAATTTTAAATAGATATACCATTTTGGGTAAACGATTAACATGAGTCCTGGACAAGATAGACAGAAAATATTGAATATTGTACTTGTTTTGCTAGTAATAGTCGTTGCAATTGGTGCTGCTTATCTTTTTGTAACCAATTCAACAAATAATCCAGTTATCTATTCCGTAGAAGATGTTGTGAAAAATTATAATAATTACATTGGGAAAGTCATAAATGTGGAAGGATATTATAACGCTGGTGGTACCATTACTACTGTACAACGAACTAGTGGTCAACAATCAACAGGGGTTCCCATGTCGCTTCCAGTAGATACATCTGGCATTGCTAATATCTCGCTAGCTAGTACTCTTAAATATCGATTTACAGGAACTTTGATAAATCAGTCGAATCCAGGAAACCCCATAATATTAATTGCCGATAAGATTGTTCAGGTTTGAATTTTTTCATTTTGACATTTTGGCAGAATAAGCTTATATATAATTAACAGTAGAAACTGTTATGAGATAAACATGGATGAAACGAAGATGAACTATGAAGATAATAGCATTGAATTCTATAAACCTCCTCAAATTAAACATAAAAGAAAAAACACGAGGATTTTAATTTTAGCAGTGGTACTAATAGTTGGAACAGTTATCTGTGCTGCTTACGCCACAGGTTTTATCCCAATAACCAACTTTTTGGGCGTAAAGAAACCTGTTGGAGAATCTGTAGAATTGAATGTTGATAACTATCTAAAAGAATACCCTAAACTTAAAGAAATACCAAATTTGGATAAAATAAAGAAGGCAGCATATGCTACAAACGAACCTGTTGACACTGTAATTAGTGACTACACAAATAAACTGGAAAAAGAAGGATACGGTTTAAAGTATGAAGGGTCAGGAGATTTTGATGGCAAATCTTTTCAATATTACGGTTTTCTAAAAGGACTTACTGCTGTCGTGATTGTTGTAAAATCTGATGCAAATAAAGAATTTGGATATGACAACGCGATTTTATATACAACAGGAAACGCCCTAGATTTCAAAGCAATACTTGATTGGTACGAAAACCAAGGATAATACAACCTACAAAGAATACCCGCTATCTTTAACCGAAATATCCCAAATCTTCTGATGATTTTTCCTTGGAAAGACTTTCCATCTCTCTCAGTTGATGTGCTATGTATTCTATTTCCTTGGCCTTTTTTTCCAATTCAGAGAGGTTCAAATCGATGTTTGTTATCTTCATTAAAATCTTCAGAATTGCCTTTGCACTTTTCGGGTCTACAAGATAGCCTGGTGTTTCTCCCATGAAACAGGTTCCTTCTAATCCTCGTAGTTTGCCAAGCCCAAGTAACAACCCACTGGCTCCAACTATCCCGCCGCCAGGTTCATTTTTCTTGAAAATGGCGCCATATTTTTTCATTGTTTTTACAAGACGCGTATCGGTAGTTGCACACAACACTTTTGGTTCCTTAATCTCATGCCCTAGGCCATATCCACCAAGCGTGAACATCTCTTTTACTCCAAGGTCTTCTATTATATTTAGTATTGATTCCACAAGTTCGTACTGACCATTTGATGAAAGACCTTGGTAATCACCAGTTAATAGGACGAGATCTCTTTGATTTTTTTTCTTGGCTTTCCAATAGTAAAACTCGTTGTTGACAAGTTTAATCGTTCCATCGGTGTTTATAAAAACCTGTGGTGGAAAATCCTTGCTGTATAGTTCTGCGAATTTAATCGCTTTTATGTTTTCTATTAAATGCTCTACCGCCAACTTACCTACGTTTCCAATGCCGGGAAGACCTTCTATAAACAGTGGATTTTTGAGTTTAGGTTTTTTTGCAATATATTTTACAGTGACGCAATCCATTTTACACACCTTTATCTAGTTTCTTTAATTTCCTCCTATAGCTCCCATAATGATCTTGAGGTGAAAATCTAGCAGGATTCTTAGATATGGTTTTTTCTTTGCATTTAATGCAAATATCGCCCAATGTATACTCTTTACATTTTTTGCAATAACGCAGATCGGACATTTATTCCTCTGTTTTTCTACGAAACTCGCAGTCGCCATTATGTTTTTTAATCAATTCTTTTGCTCTTTCCACGGCTTTTTTCATTTCGTCTTCGGCTATTTTATAATCCGGTGCTTTAACGGTGATCATATATTGAGGTGCCGCAATGTATTTTATTTTTATTTCAACATCTTCGAATTGACCTTTTTCAGCATTTGAAAGTGCGGTGCGAATGTGCTCTACACCATCTGGGAGCCAAGAATCGATAATGATGTGGCCTTTTATCTCTACAAATGGAACAGATATGTTGTCTTTGGCTATCGTATCAAACTCTTTTAGCCAATCTCCTTTAAACCCGTCATTTTTCAAAGTTTCTAAATCGTACGAGCATTCTTCAAAAGCCGCATACAAAGAATCATATTTTTTTATTAAATCGTTGCCAAATTCTTTATAACATTGTTCAACTGTTTTTCCTAACTTTTTAGAAAGCATCTCCATTAGTTTTTCTGATTTCTGGGCATTCTTCCATGCCTGAATTTTCTCACGTTTTTGATGCTCATTAACCCTTTTTAATGAGAGATCAACGTGACCTTTTGATTTATCTACATTCATTACTTTGCAGACGACTTTTTGTTTTTCTTTTATGTGGTTACGAATGCGTTTAACCCACCCAGTAGCAACTTCGGCTATGTGGATAAAACCTTCTCTATCAGGATATTCATCAAGAGATACAAATGCCCCAAAATTCTGAACTTTTACAACAGTTCCTACAACAAGTTCCCCTTCATCAGGATAATCCTTTTTTGTCATAACAATTGGACCTTATTTTACTCAATAACCTCTAGAACTTCACCTTTTATCTTTGCCTTTCCGCCATCGGGAATGGCTAGTTTGCTACCACATATGTGGCAGGATACTACGGTGCTAGCTTTATCAAATAAAACTTGTTCATTTTCGCAATCTTTGCATCTTACCTTAATAAATCTGCTCTCAGTCTTTTTTGTTTTTCTCATAACTTATTCACCTATGTCCAATTTTTTCGTTCTAAGATTGGCAGGTTGATGAGTTTTATGACATATTGTACATTTATATTTCAACGCTATGCGTCTGCTTGTTTTTTCTCGCCCTTCAGGTTTTGGTCTCGGAAATCCGCCATAACCTGCGGTTGCACGTCGGAATCGTCTCTGACCCTGTTTAAGTTCACTGGCTTTTTTCTTTTTCATTTTATCTACATCGTGCACAGTATGTTTTTTACAGTGAGGGCAATATCTTTTGACTTTCCTTGGTTTTTTCATATGTAACGCCTTTAAATAGTTCTAGATTGGAGGGTAATAAGGAGGTAATATAAAAATGTAAGCTACTTTCCTATCTCTTTTACTGCATCTCTTTTTGATAGGGTATCGCTCATATCTTCGGGTAAAGACAAGACGTCGCTTTTTCTAAGATTGTACTTCTTTGCATCTGTTCCTATGAATTCAGGTATGTCTTTGGCAACCATGACAATTGGATTGGTGTTTTGTGGCTTTTGAGTAATAATTTCCTGTTTTTTGTTTTCTGCTTTAGGTTCAACACTTGCTTCTACAGTTTTTTCCTCTTCTTTCTCCATTGTTTTTTTATTTAAAAGCTCTTCACGAGTTTGTACCATCATCTGTAGAATTGAATCAAATAGGTTTCTTTCTGCACCTACAAGATTTTTAAGGTCCGGCTCTCCCCCACGGGTCTTTGAAATTGCCGCAAGTATAATCTTTTTCTCGCGTTGCTCGTAGATATTTGTTGCTATTTTTTTAGTATTTTGTACCTCTTCTTTTAGAAGCATCTGTTTTTGGGAGGAAGATTCTTTTTCAAGTCTACTGTCCAAATATTTTAAATAATCTGATAGGGCAGTGTAAAAACTAGATTCCATTTTTGTCAACGCAGGAGACTCTTTCTCTATTTGTTGGATTTTTCTAAGATTTTTATAGTTAATTTCGTTTTCATCCATTTCTTTTTCACTTATTACATCTATACCTATGTTAAATAATATTTGCCATCTTATTTCCAATTAAAAAAACAGCCAAATAACTTGGTACTTCTTGCGCCCCTTCCCTAAGATTGAAATCTTCTTTCATTTTGATACTTATGGGTTTATTCAACTCGATTTTAACCGATTCGTCAGGTAAAATAACGGCGTCTCTCAGCGGTTCAAAATCGTTTAGAGCATTCAAGGTTATTCTTGTAACCTTAAATCCTGTTTTACCGTGCAGCGATGACGGCAGCCTAATCAAACGTTTAACATCACAAGTGACAGGTTCATCTGTTTCCCCTGCACTCATAGAAACAGCTGTTTTTCTCAAAGCACTATTAAGGAAAAACTTTCTTATCATTTTTGATTGATCCAGCAAACCATCTTTTATTCGTTTTACTCTATCGTCAGAAAGATCATTGAGCAGTTTTTCAGCATCGGATTTTTTAACTCCATATTCCTGAAGTTTTTCTATGGGATTCTCACTTTTTCTTATCTCGCTTACGATCTCTATTATGCCTCTACTTATTCTGCCTCTCCAACCTGGTTCATCGGGTGTTGGCATTTTCAAGGTTTTTCCACTCGGAAAACTTTGTACGCCGTAACTTTTCATTCCCGTGGTTTGTTCATGAAAAATCAAAGAATCTTTTAGATCTCTTCCAGTAATATAATCCACGATTTCTCTTCTTTCATTGCTGTCAAAACCAAGAATCTTTGGATCTCTGACATGACAATGATATCCTCTACCCCCACTGAAATATAGGTCTATGTATTTTTCATCAAAACCGAAGTCATTAAGTAGAAAATCGTCCACTAGTTTGTAAAATTCCTTTTTTACTAGTTGCAGGGATTCAACATAACTCATTTTTTCTGCGCCAACTAGATGGTCTGAATCTAGATCAAAGATTAGTTCTGCACCCATCCAGTCTTTCTCCTGCATCGTCTGTGCATCTGGTTTTTTATAATATGCTGAGGAGTAGTATACATGGGCCGGGCTTTTTTCTTTTAAAAAATTTGTAAGGTTTATTTTTTTATCAAAAGAAATATGTCTAAACATGCCCTTGCTGTCAAAAAGTACAAATGCAAACTCCCTTCTTCCGAATCGATCTGGTAATTCGACATCATTTGTTTCATAGTATTCTTTGAATCTATTTTTTACGAATTCCGTGGACTCTTTTGTTATATTTGGATCGACCATTGTCTAGAACTAATGGTCTTTTAGTCTATAATATTTATTATAACCATTTTGAGATAAAGTTTTATGACGGGTGGGTATTACTGGTGACAATGAGGGATATTGTAGAAGACGAGATGTTCTCATCGTCTGTTATAAAAAATCTAAACGTGCTTGATTTTGATTACATTCCGGAAGCACTTCCGCATAGAGATGAACAAATCCGTTTTCTTGCTCAAATGTTTAAACCAATGCTTTCTTGCACTGCACAAAATGTTGTTATTAAAGGACCTGTTGGTACTGGAAAGACAGTTATTGCAAAGAAATTTTGCAACTCAATTGTAAGTATAGCTAGAGGGCAAGGAAAAATTATAGAATACGTCCATATCAATTGTAGAAAACGATCTACCGATGCAATGGTTCTGCTCGGTATTTTAAATCATTTTGACCCACGTTTTCCAGATCGTGGTTTTTCAGTTCAGGAGATGTTGCAGGTTCTTCACAAACAGTTGCAGAAGAGAGATGTACAGTTGTTGCTTGTGTTGGATGAAGCTGATGCACTTCTCAAAAAAGGCAATTCTAACATTATTTATGATCTTACGCGCTTTTCAGATGAATCTTCTAAAGAGAAAAATCCAATTTCGCTCATTTTGATATCTCAGAAAGACGTTATGTCGATGTTAGATACTTCTGCCCTTAGTACTTTTAAACGAAGCAACGTGCTATCTTTGAATAAGTATACTCGCGATGAATTACATGACATTATCAAACAGCGTGTGAATTTAGCGTTTCACAACAATACGGTTCAGGAAGACTGTGTGGAACTTATGGCAGATATTGCATCTGAATGGGGCGATGCACGTTTTGCAATAGAGCTTTTGTGGAAAGCAGGCATTGCTGCAGATCATCAGCATGTTCAAATGGTTACGCCCGAGCATGTTCGTGCTGCTAAAGCTGAAACCTATTCAGTTGTTACCGAATCAAAACTTAGAAATCTGGAGAAACATCAGCTATTGGCTTTGTATGCTATTGCTAAACGCCTAAAGAAAGACGGTACTGCCTACGTGAAAACCGGTGAAGCTGAGAAAACCTATGCTGTAACCTGCGAAGAATATGGTGAAAAACCAAGAACTCACACGATGTTTTGGAATTACCTAAAAGATATAGAAAGTGCAGGATTTATAAATATTAAACTCTCGGGAAAGGGGCAACTCGGTACAACACAATTGATTTCATTGCCAGATATCCCTGCCGAGATTGTAAGTAATAAGTTGGAAGAACTATTGAGATAGTTGTTTTTTAAATTTGCAATATTTTTTAAGTGGACATTTATCGCATGCGGGTTTCTTTTTACAGTAATTTTTCGCAAGTACGACTATTAATGCATGCAACTCGTTGTAAATCTGCGTTATTTCATCTTTTGAGTATTTTTTATTGAGTTCTTCTTCAAAATAATGCTGGATTTCATCATATGATATGTCTGTTTTAAGGGACAATCGCTTGCAGATGCGTTTTGTATATGCGTCGACGACAAATATCGGCAGATTTCCTGCGTATAAGAGCATTGAATCTGCGGTTTCCGGTCCTATGCCATTTAAAGAAAGAAGTTCTTCTCTAGTGTGATACAAATTTCTACCAAAAAAAATATCTAAATCATCTTGATATTTATCGTGCAGATATGACGCTATATTCTTTAATCGTCGTGCTTTTTGATTGAAGAATCCAGATGGTTTTATCAGGTTTTGTAAAGTTACTATTTCAATATCCGAAATCTTTTTTATTTCAAGCATATTTTTTGATTTTAGGTTTACTAGTGCTTTTTCCACGTTTGACCATGCCGTGTTTTGGGTCAATATGGCTCCAACAATAATTTCAAATCTCGGGTCGCTCCCATGCTTTTTATGATGATCTTTATCCATGGGCCACCAGTTTTGCTGGCCAAATTCTTCCAAAAGTATTTTGTATATTGTGTGTGGAGTTAGTTTCATTTTTTATTCACCGATAGATTTGTTGCTAACTAATGAATCTTTTTCCTAATCGTGAAATAGTATTTTAAATAGTAAAGCGTTATAGAATCTGAAGGGAAATATATGTGTCCGATCGGATTAGAGGGTATAACTCTTGAGGAGTATAGGGCCTTGGAAGTCGAATTACATAGAGATCTGATGAAAGTCTGTCGTAAATACATAAATGAACTTGGGATCGTCTCTATAATGGGCATTCTTGATATTGTAAAACAGGAATCCGTGGAGTTGGAGAAGGCCACAAGTAAAATTATGAAGGGGGAAGAACCAGCGTCAGACGATAAAAATGAAGATGATGGAAAGGGCAATATGGATCCTTCACTAAGAGAGCAAATGGAGAGACGGGCATAGTCTTGGAATAAAAATCCATGATACTATTCTTCTTTTAAATCAACAGTAAACTACTAAAACGAAAAGCATATTTCTTTCCTGCTCATGGGCCAGTGGTCTAGTGGCTATCAGCAGATGCTTTTGTAGAACAAATTAAACGAAAAGCACACTGTCATAAAAAATTGGAGAGGACCTCTTTCTTTTTATTTTTTGATTTTGTTGCAGGATGTCCGTTCCATAAAGTTTATATATATTTAAATATACTATATTTTATAAAAATCTTTATAAGTGATGAAATATGAAGAAAATAATCGTATCATCAATAATAATATGTCTGCTTTTAAGTTCAATACCACTTAGTGTTAGCGGACAAAAAGCCAGTTCAAACCCAAATGTGAATGCTAATCTGGATGTTTCTATGAAATCGATTGTATTACCTAAAAAAAACGATTTGCCTCTAAAAATTCCAAAATCAGAATATGCACCTGGAGAAATAATCGTTAAGTTCAAAGATAACTCTGCTATCAATTTTCATACATCATCCGTATCGGTCCCATATTATAGTGAAACATCACAGATATATAATACACAAACAATGGCAACCTTTGGAGCTACGGGATCTCAGCAAATAAACACGGTCGGAGATGGACAACCAATTGGATACAAAAACGTATTAGTTACAGGTTCCCAGTCTCTTGACACGCTAAGTTTTAATTACGGTTTAATAGACACAGAGAAACTAATTGAAGATGGTTCTGTTCCTGAGTTTTCAAATGTTTACAGGCTTGTTTTCAATAAAGATATTAATGTTCTTGGTGCAGTTGAAAATTATAGCAGTGATTCAAGTGTAGAATTTGCCGAACCGAACTATAATTATCACTTTGATAATTATAACCCAGGAACTTTGAATCCAGACCGGCCAGGATTTATTCCAAACGATCCTTATTTTGGTATGCAATGGGATTTATACAATACAGGTCAGAATGGTGGTACTCCTGGTGCTGATATTCATGCACCCAAAGCTTGGGACACTACCATGGGTAGTTCTAATGTCGTGGTTGCAATCCTCGATAGCGGTGTTGATTATACGAATCCAGAGTTAGGTGGTTGTAATAAGGGTATCACTGAACTTGACTATTCAATTGAATCTACCCATCCTTGGCCTAAAGACAGCACAACAATACTTAGTTTTTCAGAGATCTTTTCTCAATACGATTTTGATTCGATATCATTGCATTTTTCAAAAATCGATAACAGCGTTAGGGTAAGAAGTAGTACAACAATATTCGATTTATTCGACACAAAAGATATGTTATATTTGCCAGCCTATAAGGGAATAACCACAGACATATGGACGAGATATACAGAGATGGGCAACAAAAAAGTTTACATTGAATCTAATACCGGAAATACCGGAGGTAGTTGGGGTTGGGCTATTGATAAGGTGCGCCTTTCAAAATATATACCGCTTAGCTCTCAGTCAGATAAATTTGTAGATGGATATGATTTTTACAGTTATGATCCTGATCCAATGGATGATGTAGGTCATGGTACACATTGTGCAGGTATCGTAGCTGCTCTTACAAATAACAGTATTGGTGTGGCAGGTGTGGCAGGTAATTGTAAAATCATGCCAATACGAGTAGGTGGTCAAATTTGTACTTTTGCCTTTACTGTTGCGAGAGGGCTTATTTTTGCAGCCAACCATGGTGCAAATGTAATAAGTATGAGTTTCAGCGGGCCTGAGAGCACACTTGAAGAAAAGGCTTTGGATTATGCTTACAAAAAGGGATGCGTACTTATTTCTTCTGCAGGAAATTATAATTGTACTGCTCCTGAGTTTTTCTTTCCAGCGTCTTACGACAAAGTTATCGGTGTTAGTGCAACGGATAGAAACGATGCTAAAACAGATTTCTCTTGTTACGGAAGTTACGTCGATGTTGCGGCACCCGGGTACGATATTCTTTCTTTACGGGCTTTTGCCACTGATTTGTATTTTGATGCAGGTGCTGGCAATCCAGGCGAACATTTTATTCCACAATATGATAAGAATGCGATATTGTATAGAGCTACGGGTACTAGTATGGCTGGTCCAATTGTTGCAGGGGTTGCTGCATTAATTCTGTCAAAGAATCCTAATTTGACTCCTCAAGAGGTCAGGACAATTTTGCGTTCAAGTACAGACCCAGTGATTTCAGATAAATATATCGGAACGGGGAGAATAAACGCCTACAAGGCGATACAGAAAGCAGCTCCAGTGACAGCTGAATTTGATAAAACCATGAATGATGCAATAGCTGCGGGTAATTTTGAAATCAAAGGGACGACCTCTAAAGAAGGGGCATATCCGTTTGAATATTTTATAGAATATGGGGAAGGTATGTATCCCTCGACATGGACAGTAATTAAACACTCTACATCACCTACAGATGGTGCTTTATACACTTGGAATACTTTGCAAGTAAATGACGGGCCATATGTTCTAAGATTACGAGTTATATTTAACGGTTTTACCTACGAGGATAGAGCATTTATCACGATAGACAACATTGCCAACACATACTATGTTGCTAACGCAATAAATAATGGGGATGGTTCTCAGAACAATCCATTTAACAAAATCCAATACGCCGTTGATATATGTAGTAATAAAGATACCATATTTGTATATAATGGGGTTTATAATGATTTAATAACTCAAGGAACGGGTAGATCAGCAAAGATAGTAGGTGAAAACAAAGATGAAACAATTATACAGGAATTTATCAGTATAACTTATGGCGGATTAAGTATCGAGAAATGTACTATTAAAAATCAGGGTATAGCAGGTTATCCGACATTTAATTGCAACATCTCGGATGATAAATTTATAGATATTTATGGAATAGATCTTACAAATCCCGGAAAATCTTATTTAAAAATCAATATCCGGAGAAATAATTTCATAAACGGTGGTTATTTATATTTATTTAAATGTTCTGATTGCAAAATATCTGAAAATACTGAGGTTGGCTCTATAAATCTTGAATCATGTAAAAGAATTACAATTTCAGGGAATCAAATATATGGTATATATACACTATTTTCCAACAACAATAACATAATGGATAACACAATTTCTGGTGGCCAGGAGGGTATTAGCGTACTGGGTGGGAGATCCAATCTGATATGTAACAATGATATTTCTAATATGAAATATTTCGGAATAACACTTAATAAATTTCTCGATATGTGCTCTTGTTCCAACAATGTAATTAAAAATAACACCATATCAAATAGTGGATACGCAGGGATATATCTGGGAGATCCAGATAATTCTCATGTTCATGATTTGGGTAATTTTCCGATACCGTCATGTAGCTATAATGAGATTAAGAATAATGAAATAAAAAACAGTAATTATGGAATCTATATTTTCGGTTCTTCTCAAAATACAGTTGCTGAAAATATTCTTTCCTACAATTCTATTTATGGAGTGTATATCCAAAATTCAGCATATTTTATTGGAGGCGAGACTTGGCATAAATATTATTCAAAAAACAACAAAATATACTTGAATAACTTTATAGAAAACGGCAACTCCCAAAATGAAGGGACTGGAAACGCTTATGATGAAGGAAACAACACTTGGTATGAGCCCATTCTCCACAATGGTAACTACTGGAGCGATTATTCTTTAAAATATCCTGGAGCATACGTAATACACCGATTATTAAGACCAGACATATGGAATATGCCATATAGTATCGATGGCGGCACAAACAAGGACATGTACCCACTTGTAAATCAACATAGCAACTCAAATAGCGACCCACAAATTAATCCGTCACCACAAACTCAACCTAGCACTCAGCCTAGTGCCCAACCAAGTAGCCAGAGCCAGCCTCAAGTAAACCCATCATCACCAAGTCCAAGCCAACAGAGTACAAAACCTAGCAGCCGACCAATTGGTACAACTACTCAGCAAACCATAACCAGTAGCTCAACTGCCACAAGCAGCCAGCAAAGCAGCATAACTACCACTCAACAATCTGTAACTAGTGCAACTACTAATCCTACCAGTACATCTGCTACTATGGCCACTACAGTTACTTCAACTGCTACAACTAGTAAAAGCACAAGTCTACCGACCAGCAGATAATCACTGCAAACTAGCAACTCTTCTCTTTTTTTCTTTTTAGAAACGAAATAGACCTTAAAACATTTAAAACAGGAATCGATGTCATTTTGCCACAGAGGCGAAAAGATGATGATATTGGCTACATTTAAGCCAGTGGTCATATATTCAAGCCAGTGGTAATATGACATGGGCCAGTGGTCTAGTGGCTATGACGTCGCGCTTACAACGCGGAGATCGCCTGTTCAATTCCGGCCTGGCCCATTAAAATTAAATTATAAAAACAAAAATGTGGGGAATTAGCAATGAGTGAAAAAATATTGTTCTCATTGGAAAACTGTACAAAATGTATGCAGACTAAAGAAATTTTGGAAGGCAGAGATGACATAAAAATAGTAACATTCCCACATGATATCAACAAATGGAGCGATGAAGATTTTCAACTTGCAAAATCCCATGACGTACTCGAAGATCTCAAGATAACAGCACCTATTTTATGGTTAGATGGCGAAAAAAAGATAGGTTATTTAAGGATAAGAAAATGGCTGCAGGATGAACAAAACAAATGAAATTGAAAAGATAAAAAGAGGAACGAATATGAAAGAAAATAATTGGCCAAATTCCCCGATTCATATAACTGATGCAGATATGGATAAAGTTGTAAAAGAATATGAGATTCTAGTTGTAGATTGCTGGGCGCCTTGGTGCGGCCCCTGCAGGATGGTCGGTCCCATTATCGATGAATTGGCAAAAGAGTTGCATGGAAAAATCGTCTTTGCAAAACTAAACGTTGATGAAAATCAACGCACATCGATGAAATATCAGATAATGAGCATACCTACTATGTTGGTGTTTAAAAAAGGTAATTTGGTGGATAAATTCGTAGGTGCGTTTCCAAAAGATATGCTGAAACAGAAAATAAACAGCTATCTCTAAATAGATTAAAAGGAAATATTTATTATTTACACTTTTGTTATGAGGACTACGCAACTCTTGGCTTTAAAAACCGATTAGTTGCTAAATATACGTTCAGGGGAGATATGAAAATATGAAAAAGGAAGTAAAAATTATTGTTCTAACTGCAATGATGATGAGCTTTTTAGGAGTAAATTTTGTGACTGCGGTTGAGCCAACGATCGGAGATATAACATTGTCTCCATCAAACCCAACTTCTCAATCAACTGTTACATTCTCAGTTGATGTAAGTGGTGATAATTTCTCAGAAGTTCATATAATGGTACAAGAGTGCAATGAGAATACAGGTATTTGTTATCCTGACATTCAAAACGTTTCTATGCAAAAAAATGCAGGTCACTATGAAACAGATGTTACACTTAAACATTCTGATGCAACATACATTACTTATTACGTAAATATCAAAAAAAATGATGGTGCTTGGATTAGTTCAGCAAAACCCAAACTCAATCTTACAGAAAATTCAAGCGGAAACAATAATAATGGCGGTGACGGAAATACTGGTAAAAAGACCCCAGGATTTGAACTAGTGCCATTCATAATAGCGATAGGGTTTGGAGTATTATTTTTGAAACGAAAGAGATTGAGATGAAATTTCAGATTAAACGATTGATCGCTCAAATCATTCTATTTTTTTCTGCAAACCTCGGGTATCCAAAGTTACCTGGCTTGAAAACTGGATTCTGTTACCCTTTTTTTTACTGTAATGCATGCCCTGCTGCAACATCTGCCTGTCCCATACGAGCACTTGAGGAAAGTGTCTATAAACAGAGTTTCGAATTGAGATTTCTATTTTATCCATTTCTTATTATTGGGTTCTTTGGAGTTACAACTGGAAGAGCCATATGTGGTTGGGCTTGTCCGATTGGATTTTTGCAGAGAGGAACTGGGAAAGTTGCCAGAAGATTCAAAAAATACAATATTGTAAAGAAACTCGGCCATCATAAAGCGGAAAAGTACCTCCGTTATACAAAATATGCTCTTCTAATTGGACTTGTCTTTGTTACCTCAATTCTTATAGGTTTTATCTTCACAGACATCTGCCCAATTGGTATGTTGACTGGGACGATTCCGATATTGGCTCTTAGCCCGGGGAAATTCGTCCCCAATTACTTCTTTCCAGTAGCCTTAGCTATTCTCATATTATTCATCGTATTGATCTTCATAATAGAACGAGGATGGTGTAGATATTTCTGTCCGGTTGGCGCCATCTTTGCTCCGTTTAATAAAATTAGTTTGCTTCAGGTCTCCGTGGATAAGAAGCAATGTACTAACTGCAGTGTCTGTTCCTACGTCTGCCCTATGGGTATTGATGTTCCCAACATGCATCGTGACCCTGAGTGTATCTTATGCGGGAAATGCGTAACAGCTTGTTCAAAGAAATATATAAAATATGAGTGGATGTAAGATGAAAAAAATACTAGCGCTCCAAATCTGTGCGTTATTACTTGTATCCGGTGCATTAGGAGGAATGCTCTTAACTACAAATGTTTATGAAGACGTGCGTGCACGTATTGTGTCAGTCTTGTGTCTGAGCTGCATCAAGCTAGAGCCCAAAACTATTCAAAATTTTACGTTTGATACCTCTGACAATGGTCCACACCCTGATTTTATCCTGGAAAATTTGACCAAAGGTCCTATATTTTTGCATTATAGCGAAGATGTCTGTGCCGGATGCGAAATAATGTTTCCTATCGTCAAGCAGTTGTTCAATGTTGAATTTGGAAAGCAGGATATGTTTTGGAGAACATTAACTTTCGACAATTCAAATGTCACCTACATTTACATCAACTTAGATCATACAACTGATGTCTTGCAAAATTCGTTCCCAACCTATGATCAAAATGACATTGGAGGATTGCCCATGTTTGCTGTCGTGACACTCGGGTACGACCATGGAACAGTAAGACCCTACTATACAGCATTGTATGGGACCCTAAACGTTCCTACTGACGGGCAGAGAACTGCAATACTAAAGGAAATATTGCAAGAAAGTATAGACATGTATAAACAAAACAAAGAAGGATATCATCTACACTAAGAAAAAGAATTAAAAAAAGAAAAAAGAAGCAGTAATCATTAGATTTCGTTTCTCAATATTTTCTCTTTTAGGATATCAAACTGCTTTCTTGTAAGTGTACAAACGTTGTCTTTCTCACCTATGATTACTTTGTCCTCTCGTATATCAACTTCAGGACATTTTGATGGCACGCAACTTCCTTCGCTACATAAAACTATTTTCATATCTTTATTGCCTCCTTATTTTAACGATTGTTAAAAGTAATCTTTACTTATCTTAAATATTTTATGGTAAATGGAGAATTTCCTTCTCACCCTATTTCAAGATTTTATCTAAAATTAAACATATCCTGTTATGTTAAATTTATTCAGGTCAATTTTTGAAACAATACGACCATATTTTCTATCTATATTTTTAACTTCTTTTATATCTATTTTGACATCTGAACCAACTTTTTCTTGGAAACCCTTTTTAATCAACATAAAAATTTCTTCTACGGATGGGTCTTCGCCCCGCAGATTGTCATCGATTTTAATTTGAATTTCAATGTTCTTAAAGTTGTGTTGAATAACCTGCACGTCTCTTACTTTATTTGTTTTCAATTCGTATAAAACTCTGCTGAAAATCTGTGTAGTGGAAGCAGGAAGTACTACCTTTCCATTCTTTAAATAAAGAGACAATATATCTCTTCCGTAGACCCTTTCAATTAAGTGGCCAGACATTCCACAATCACATCTCTTTGACGAAAAAGCAGCAATATCATTCATTGCAGTATAACGAATAATGGGCGTCCCCAGTCCATAGAGTTTAGTAACAGATACGTGCCCGGGTTTTTCTGAAGAAACGTGTCTTCCTTTTTCTATGATTTCAAGATGGATAAAATCATCTAGTATATGGTAGCTACCATGTTTACATTGAAATGCAATAGGTCCTGCTTCAGTAGAACCATATGTTTCAAAGATATCTGCATCAAATGTTTCCACAATAAAATTCCTAAGATTATTGTCAATAACAGATCCTGTCGTTCCAATAACTCTTGGGCTAATATCTTTGCCATGTCCTTTTTCTTTGAGTACCGCTAGATGGCCAAGCATACCAACATATCCGCCCAGAAAATCGGGTTTAAAACTGTTGATTTTTTCAATTAATTCTTCTGGTCTATCATTTGTGTTAAGCCATTGCATATTTTTGAAAAGAAAGCTGCTTTGCATTTTTGAAAAGATACCTCTTCTGATGTATCCACTTTCGACAGTATGTGGAGCAAAATCACCAATTATAGTCATCCTGTCTTTTCTCCAGTTTATGCCGTATTCTCTTATCATTCTTATGTATCCAAAAAGTCCCGTCACTACGTCATACAAATCAACAAAGAGGGATAGAGATTTTCCAGTAGTACCAGAAGTAGAAATCTCTATCAAGTTATCCTTTTTAATTTTTGATGAAACGAGTCCAGCTGGATAGTACTTTTGTAAATCATCTTTTGAACTAAACGGGAGTTTTTCGATATCTTTTATTCCCCCTATGTCATTTGGATGTATCCCTGCCTTTTTGTACAAATCATGATAAAGAGGGACCGTGTAGGCATAGTTTACGATCTTTCGAAATCTTTTATCTCTAAATTGTTCTAACTCCTTTTCGCTAGTCAACCATAATTTGTCAATATCAAAAAAGTAACTTTTCAAAACTTTAGAAACAAAAGCTGGGTTATACAACTGATTCATATTTCCCCCATTTCTTATTTATTTGAGATGCTACAGGATTACTTAAATATATATCCTATATATTTGAACTTATAATTATGAGAATCTTAATTATAGAAAATACTTGGATGGGGGGAGCAAAATACGGATTCTTCGATAAAACACTGCTCACTGCATTTTCTATTTTTCCTACGCTATATGCCCGTAAAATGGCAGCCATCACTCCTAAATGTCATACTGTTACTGTAATTAATGAACGTTTTTCCAAGATTGATTTTGATGAGCCCTATGATATTGTAAACATTAATTATACCACCTCTACAACCTCAAGAGCATATGAAATAGCTGATAAATTCAGAGAAAAAGGCGTACCCGTGGTGCTAAGTGGGTCTCATGCGTCTGCTTTACCCGAAGAAGCAAAACAGCATGCAGACAGCGTACTTTTTGGGTGGGGGGAGCTTAATTGGTTGCAGCTACTCGAAGATTTTCAGAAAAACAAATTAAAACCAATATACAATCATACCAAATACGATAAATCTACTCGTATTCCTCCAACTGACATTAACGTACCTGGTTTTGTTATGACCGGTGCTATTGAGGCTACAAGAGGATGCCCGTATAAATGCGATTTTTGTCCGGAAACAAACATGCCTGGCGGATCGCAATTTTATACAAGACCCGTGAACGAGGTCATCGATGAAATAAAATCAATTCCGCAAAAAACAATAATGTTTTATGACACTTCTCTTACTATTAAACCAGAGTATGCTAAATCATTATTTAAAGAAATGAAAGGGTTACATAAAAAATTTTTTTGCAATGGAAATGTCGATGTGTTGGCTCATGACAAAGAGTTTGTAAAGCTTTCAAAGGAAGCTGGTTGCGTATCATGGCTGATTGGATTTGAATCGTTTTCTCAAAAAACAATTGATGCCGCAGGCAAGAAGACAAACAAAATCAAAGAGTATCATAAGGCGATAAAAAACATCCATGAGGCAGGCATGGCGGTCATAGGTTCATTCGTCTTTGGTTTTGATAACGATACAAAAGATGTTTTTGATACAACGCTAGCAGCTATAAAAAAACTGGAAGTTGATGTTGCAGATTTTTGTGTGCTAACTCCATTTCCAGGTACGCCAATTTTTAAAGAGCTTGAGGGGGAAGGACGTATTTTAACTAAGGATTGGTCAAAGTATACAATGAAAAATGTTGTCTTTGAACCAAAAGGCATGACTGCCGAAGAATTACTATGTGGTGTAAGAAAGATGTATTCTGAGTTCTATTCAACTTCTTATACTGTTAAAAGAATAATAAAGAGTTTACGGTTGGGTTTATATCCTTTCTTCTTGGTTTTAGCCAGAAATGCAATTGCTAATATGAATAGCCGGATTATTTTCAAAAATAACAAGAAGGTAAAAAATGATTTATTCGGATAAAAAACCATTAGTTGGCTTTTTTCCTGGTTTTTTTGATATAGGTGAAACATATCCTCTGATAAAAATTGCTAAATGTTATCAAGAACTTGGTGGAGAGGCAGTTATATTCAGTCACGGTGGTGAATATGAGTATCTAGCTAAAGAACAAGGATTTAAGCTGGTAGCAATAAACCCTATTGCTAGTAAAAGCGAAATAACAAAATATTTTTTAGAAAATAATGATGATGAAATAATAAAAATTATTAAAAATGAAGCGCTGGAATATAAAAAAGTTGGGATAAAATTATTGGTACAAACCAGTTCATATCTTGATTGCATGCTGGCTTCAAGAGTTTCTAGAATACCCCTAATTTCTGTAATATCTGGTACTTTAATACCACCTTATTATTGGGCTAATCTAGGCACATACCCAGATAGATCAGAAAATTATTTTACATATGTAATACCAAAATATTTTAAAGATAGGGTAAGTAACTGGTTTTCATTAAATTATAAAGGACAAATAACAAAAAAATTCAATCAAATAGCACAAAAAATAGGTATTAATATTTTTTTTAAAAATGACCAGGATATTAGACTTGGTGATTTTACGCTTATGTGCGACGATATAAAATTCTTAAATATGAAACCATCAAGAGAGTTTCCTGTAGAAAATTATATCGGGCCTATATTATTCGATGATTCTTTCAAACAAAAAGTAATGGAAGATAATGAAATAAAAAATCATTTGAAAAGATCGGGAAAAACCATTCTTCTTACAATGGGCAGCTCACCTTTTATGAAGGAACATTTTTTAAAGGTTTTAAAAATTTTAAATAACACTGATTACAATGTTATTGCCACTTATACAAATATCTTAAATTATAATGAACTTCCCAAGTTAAATGAAAATATTCTCCTTAAAAGATTTATAACTAATATTACGGAATTAAACAAAAAAATTGATTTGGCAATTATTGGCGGAGGGCGAGGAACAGTATATACAGCAGCTTATTCAGGTAAACCCGCTATTGGAATTCCATTAAATGGTGAACAGCAATATAATTTAGATAGCTTGGTACGACATGGAGTGGCAAAAAGAGTATCGTACACCTTCTTACAAGAAAAAAAATTGTTGAATGCTATTGATGAGATTTTTAAAAATTATGATACATATCTAAAAAAAGGACAGAACCTACTTAAAAAACTTCCAAGACCCGAGGGAGACAAAAATGCAGCAAAGCAAATACTCAAAATAGCAATGCAATCTAATCGATAAATAATTTTATAGAAAAAACTTTGATCATTTTTTCCTTGATTTTTTCCCTAAAAACTTAAAACTATCTTTCAAATTTGAAAAAAATAATGAAATGTATGATTGTAAAAATCCTAGATCATCGTTTTTCAATGATTTGATTAAAAGTCTTAAGAAAAACTGTGGCCTTAGATAAAATTCTATGTTGGCATTTCTGCAATAATCTGCAATCTCTTCTTTAGTACATAATCCCAGCCCTCTTTTAGAGTCAGCTAGTACTACGTATTCTTTTTCAGATATTTTCTTCTCTTCAACAGCATTGCGCCACAATTTTGAACCGGCGATGTATCTCAGAGGCAAAAATGAGACAGATTCCAACGGAAGAGTTTTGGCAAAATTTACTGTGCTTTTGAAATGGTTCTTTGTTTCAAATGGTGCGCCAAATATGAAGCTACCAATGGTAAAAAATCCCATTTTATGACTAAGATTTACCGCGTATCTTATCTGATCCACGGTTGTTTTTTTATTATAAAAATCAAGGACATCCTGATTTCCTGATTCCAGACCATATTGTAAGTGTGTTACACCTGCTTTTTTCATCTTTTGAAATAATTCTTCTTCCGCAGCATCTACACGTGCAGCAGTAATGATAAACTTCATATTGATTTTTTCTTTAATTATCCCATCAAATAATTCATGTGCTATTCTTTTGTTAGCAAGAAAACAGTCATCTTCAAAAGCAACGTATCTATAGCCTTTCTTCTTAAGACTTTTCAGTTCCTCTAAAATATTTTTTGCGGTTCTTGTTCTGTATTTCTTCATACTTATTGAATTTCTTGAACAAAAAGTGCAACTATGGGGGCATCCTCTGGTTGTAACAATTGATGTAAACTCTCCCTTTCCAATTTTAGGGTTATATTCCCTACCATAGATGTATTTTTCAACAAGTTCTCGTGCTGGAAACGAAACAGTATCAAGATTAGTTATTAATTCTAAAGGCAATCCTTTTTTTATTTCATTTTTATCTTTATAAAAGATGCCCGATATGTCGGAAAATGGCATCTCACTTTCAATGGCTTTTTTAATTTCTGTAATTACTACTTCGCCATCTCCTTGAACGCTTATATCAGCCTGTGTTTCTTCCAAAGCATTTTCCGGAAACAACGTACAATGTGGGCCCCCGATTATCACTTTAATTTTGGTTTTTATTTTTCTGATTATTTTAACTATATCAACTACGTTTTCCAGTGCAAAACTTAAAACAGTTATTCCTACAACATCTGCTTTTTTTACAGCATTAACTATTTTTTGTTCTTCAAAAGGTTCAGCAGAAAAATCAAGTATTGTAATCTTATCTCCTTTCTCCTCTATAATTTTTGCAATATAAAGTAAACCAAGTGGCGGAGCCAATCCAAAAAATACATCCTCT